>Ga0210059_1006677_pt1 | contig 18466 bp, 13 predicted proteins | sample Ectturendosymbi2_FD_188042 | JGI IMG/M metagenome (GOLD analysis project Ga0210059, IMG submission 188042) | Ecteinascidia turbinata endosymbiont from Florida, USA - Sample 2 (SPAdes) (version 2) | ecosystem: Host-associated > Tunicates > Ascidians > Unclassified | place: Key West, Florida... | reverse complement strand
TTTGTATTAACCATATGTTTTGACTTTCGTGGGAGGCACCTTGTTGAAGCCTCCATTGGTGTATCGTAGTTAAGCGGCGTCGACAGCATTGGTGCGCTGTATCGCGCAACTTAATGTCCTGGAAGCTCGCGTATTAGTGCGCTGAAGCGCTGAAAACCAGTTAAGCGAGTTGTGTATTGAGCGCGTCTGCCGGTGTCCATTAACGTTTGTGTTTTTGTTTTCGTAAAGAGGAGCGCGTTAACAATTAGCCCGCTGTAACTCTACAGTGTTACTTGCCGTAACAATCTTAGATAAAACTTCGCACAGCGCTCATTTAAACACGATGCAATGCTCATTCACTGAAGTGGGTTGCGTGTCAGAGCAAGATGGAGTATCACCTTGTAGTTCCCGACTGCGGTGGTGACCAAAGAATTGCTCGTGTTGCTCAACAAGGATCCTTTACTGGCGTTCCTCTGTGAAAAATAATAAAGTGATGAAACATTAAAAAAAAGTTTGATCCAAGCATAAAGCATAATTTACTAATTGATCTACAGTGATTATTATCAAACTAAGACACGATTGCTAAACACCTTAATCTATCGGTTGTTTATTCGGATCGGTAAATCATATCTACAATTCGAAACACGTATGGACATAAGCACCAACGATTTGGGGGGTCACGTCCCCCTCAGGTACATTTCAAAATCGCGTGCTATTGGACGAAAATTTTCGTAAAATTAAATGAATGTTTACTGTTTATATCAAATCAAAATTGTGATTTGTAAGGGCTGAGGATTCAGTGGCGAAGTAAATCCTCCGTTACGATCAACGTGGTTGATTCTTTGCGAGAAAGGGTGCCTTCCAGCGGACACTGCGTTTACGAACTTGCTTATTACTTAGTTGGTCAGAACCTGCAAATATCAAGTGTGACTGAGCAGCAATGAACAGTGTCAGACAAACGCCCGAATCCTATGAAAAAAAACAAAGATAGAGATCAATAATTCGCAGGCGTCACCCCCTCCGCACCAATCGTGATGAAGCAACGCAGTTTACGAGTGGTAGAGACCTTGTGTCATGCTGGCCAGCTACCGTCCGGTAGGCAGCTGCAATAAACGGGAAATTTTTATTCGCGGCATTTGCATTAACAGCGCACGATGCAGGGGATCCCTCGAGCGCGAGACACAATTTCCACTATGCTTGCAGTGAACGTTGCTTTGGGCGACAACGGTTCTCTCATTGCTAGCATTCTATATTTTTATTGAGAAATATGAAGAATTCCAGGGAAATACCTCAACTGTTGACAACCGGCTCGACAACGGTTTTCCAATCTGGCTGCCAATCACACATTCGGCTCCATATTGTATGTTTTGAAGATCGTGTAAGAAAATCATCCACGATTGATTTTTTGTCTCCATTTTGTGCTTCCTGCAAAAGCAAACTATTTTTGACCAGATTTTCTTTCAGTATTTATTCATATGTCTAGCCTAGAATCACGTTGATGCAGATAATGTCTATATTTAAAGCTCAAAATATGTTGACGTGAACGTTCGCCTTTAGATGGAATCTTTAAAAACATGTCATGTACTTGTTACAAGCAGAGTCGTGCAGGTGGGGCAGGAGGGGTCATTGTGCTCAGGTCAGTGTATTTTTGACGGTCTCTACCCCGGACTTCTTCACTATTCAGGAGAATACCATAGCATAGAACCATATTTTTTACAAAACTATTTCACGTTTATGCACCTTCAGTGACCCCACTATAATCCCTGAACCGTGACACACTTTAAAGCAGACAGCTTAACTGCGAAAGGTCATTTGGGACATTAAGCTTCTTGATTCATTGTGTGTTCACTTCATTCCACAGTCAGCGACAAAACAGTTTATTTTGTCAGCAGATGAGATTCAACAGCAAAAGTTAAAAACAAAACGTATTTGTCCACAGCGCATGGATGTCATTTCGAGTCAGGAATTCCAAACAAAGAGAAAACCAAAGAACATGACCTGCACTTTTATTGTTTTACACCAAACATTCAAAGCCATTACCTGTAAAAGTAAATTGCAATTGTGATGAGAATAGCGGCGACTGAGAAAGAAACGACGACTTCAGCAATTAATTCTGCGTATGAAAAATTTAAGTTGGAAAGCTGTTGCTACTTGCAGCCTACACGCATTGTTTCATGTTAATACATGAACTATTACTTTCGAAAAAAATACCCTTCAGTTCATAACGTCGTTGTCGCATTTACCTCCGTCTAATGTTGTTGCTATGGCAAGAGGCTAAAAACTTATGTAAAGCAGTTTGTTCTTTAAAAGAAACTCTGGGTTGCTGTAGAGTACATTCTAATAATGAAATGAAAAGTTTGTTATCTAATATCACTTTTATAGAGTTGCAGATACCACATTCCTTAGAGATTAAGCATGGATTTAGTATCTGTATAAACTTCTTTCTTAACTTTAAAATATGCCTAAATTACATTAGCAGCACGCAGATATCAATGTTTATTCACTGCTTCGCTCAACCCACATTTCGCTTTCGTACTGGTTTCCGGTTAAAACAGGAAATGAGCAGTTATTACAACTTACTAATTTCGTGCTTCTCTTCCATGCAATCTTCGTCAAGGAAACCACAAAGTGGAGTTGCTGGAGGGGGGTGGTACATCCTCCCAGGTAGTTCTACGTACAAACCCTCCAATCCGTTGTAAAATCCCAATGGCTCGAATCGATCTAACCGCATCAACAAATTTCAAGTGTTCACCAAACATGTTTAGTGACCTATGAAAAAACATTTGAAAAGTGTATACCGCTTTTTTCGCTGTACGACATCAGCGTGAAGTTGAATTCTCTGTCTCCATTGTGGTCAATCTTCACGTTTCCGGCAATTCCTGGAAGAAATACGTTTACAAAAACACTAAAAATATTTTATGAAATCCCAAACATCGTTTTTGACATATTTTGCGTATCAAGCCGTAACACACAATTAAGGTGAATAATCCAGTGGATATCTGAGTACTGGCAAAATACTCGGGAGGTTCTACAAAACATGGGGCACAGTCAAGATCGCAGGGCTAGAGTTTGCAGTCGTGCCTGACATGAAACAGTAAAGACGGTAGAAATTTACTGAAGTTATGTTTTGCATTGCTTGTTTATCTTCCATAAAAGACAGCACAAAATTCGTCACATCTTAACTTTTCAGATTACACGCAAATAAAATTTTTTAAATTCTATGAAGATATCCAGAAATATTGTACACAAACTTTTTAAACTTTTAGCTGCTTGCGAAAAAGACCACAAAGTTGTCAATTTGACCAACTGTCAACGAAAATCATCAGGAGAGTGAAGCTCACCGGACGTTACCTCAAAACCTTTACGTCACAAACGCTGCTTGTTCAGACCAAGGTGACATGGCGAAAATGAAAACTATGTGACGATTTTCTCTTATTTGTCAATTGTGGAAACTGACTGTCTCGCAAAGAAGCCACGTCGTGCTTTAATCAAAAACAAAACACTGAATTTAAAAAATATGCCGACATTCCAGCCAGGCCAACTGCAGGCCTTCATCAGGACAAACGACAAGTGTGAAGATGAAGCCACTAAATGCACCATGATCAGTGAGGCGTAGATATATATAAAAAAAAACTGTATAAGCGAAGGAATGCCAGCGTTAAAATTAGATAAAAACTATAAAAACAAGCAAGGCAAGAAAATAAAATTTAAAAAAACGATAAAACCGTCAAGGCAGCACGCTGGCGACGTGAAAAACATCAAAAGATCAAAGACAGCGACGGAATTGACCAAAACCAAGTGCGACAACAATGCAGTCGAAGCTACAACAAAATATTGACCAATCCTTATTCGCTGCCATGTGCTGTTTCATAAACAATACGAAATAAGGCTGAATACTTTCCTTTAAGAAGATTAAAGGTGCAATGTTTGCAAAAACAAGTTCGTGAAAGGTCTTTTGCGAAAATTACTTTCAAATGCGACAATTTCAATGTTTGACAAGTTGTATGTCATATTTTTAGTATTCCTGTTGGCTGCTTCTGCAGTTATAACCCAAACACGTTTTTATATAGACTTTGTGGTTCTTATTTATTTAACGACAATTTTGCGACAGGCCCTAGCCTGATTAATGGTGAAGAAATTAACTTAGTTCAGCGATTTCTGGAAACACGTTTATTTTTCTGTGTCCACCTGTTTTTCTAACTACTTTTGCATTTTACGCTAATCAGCTGTTTCAACTAATATAAATATTTTTTTCCAGGGTCAAGGGTGACATCTGTACACCTTTATCGTGGGTGTTTGTGGCAGTCATCATGGATGTTGAAACATTCGCAAGCTTAGGAGTTCATTTCTCCTAAAAGAACCATCTGACTTTTGTACTGAGCGCAATGACATAATAAAACCCTTTGTAATGTTTTGTTCCTGAAACGACTTACTCAGTAGAAGGCATTGTATCTGCTGCTGCGCCAAAAATTATATTTTGTTTTTTCCACTTTCAGTTTAAATCGACAGCTTTTGTAAAAGTTGTGAATCCGAACATGACCTCATAAAAAGATATAATGGAAGACGCTAATGTCCATCTTGCGTACAATCAAGGTTATAGGTCAAGGTTGACATAGTTCTGCAAATCTTTAAGAAAACAAAAGTTGTAAAATGCTTTCCAGTCTAAAATAAAACTATGGCTGTCACGTGCATGACCCCGGGAACATCAAACTTCGGATCAGCAGCCTACTGTATGAACGCTTTACAATATAACTTAAATTTTTGTTCAAATTGTAAGCTTGTTCACTCGCATGGTTTTTAAGACCAGACTTTATTATGTTTATATCTTATTTGCCAGAATCCTGCCACAAGAAGTTAGTCGCAGCTATGTATGACCATGCTCTGTGTTCTGCTGATAAGCTTACGAAGGGATAAACGGTGACTGTATGGAGGCTGAGTACGAGAGTAGTGCAGATTTTCATCTTTCCAGCTGTTGAATTGCGCCCCTGAAGACACATAGATTATACGAATTTGTTTAAGGTAGACATAGGGAAAGCTTGGTCATTAACGTTTTGCAAAATTGATTAAAACAAAATTTTCCGTGGCAAAAAATGTACTGAGCACTTTTGAAAAAATACGAGTATATATCCTGTGTAAGATAACAAAAAAATGAAAACGTTTTATGGAAAGATGGAAAAAAAACTTTGCAAAACCATTATGAAAACCTTTGTTACGCGAAAATTTTCACAGCAGGGGAACGTTAAATTAAAAATCTCGTGGTTATGAATCTTTCCATTTCGCCCAATTTATTCCAAATATTTTCCACGTTTTGATAAATAGGAAATAGGAGTAATAATAGAAATAAAACATCGGCGAAAACCAGGAAGACAAGAAATGGACGCGATTCCAAAAACATTTTAGAACGTGTCCCTATCAACGAAAAGCACAGAGCAAATATAAGTTTGGCATTGGAATATCTTATTGTTTTCATATTTTGGACAGAGCACTTCAGAAGTGTACGACAATTTAATTTTTGTAGTGTCACTCTAAAATAGGACTTCACAAGAGCTTGCAAAGTGCGATGATGATGATGATCAGAACCAGCCAATTAAAATAACTGCAGAAACCGCCAATCACACCAACCATCAGCGTTGCGGGGGTCTGAGCTTGTGGTTGCTTCAAGGAATGGACCGCACCTTGCGTTTGACGAGCAATTGCTGCAGTCTGAGCACACTCCTGTTCATCCACGCATCAACAATCTGATGATTTCCACGAAGTTCCACCATAGCTGGTCGTATATATGCTGCTGTTTTCGAAGGCATAGTGACTGCTTCACTGGTTTCATGAAAGAACTGCTTCTGAAACTCCGGTGGGCTGGCCATTTTTAAGTATTTTTCCTTTAGATACTTTTCACTGATGCCTTTGTCATCTAACTTTCTACACCGTTTATTAATTTTCAAGCAATTTAACAACACTTGGGCGTTTTTACACCTTTTCGACGTTTTTGTCTGGTACGAACGAAACGCAAAAAAATTTGTTCTGGAGCAGAATTTATTTTGCGAAACGCTTCTGACGCTGCCAGAAAGTATGAAACGTGTTGGTGTTCCTACTCAACTGCCTGCCATATGCAGAGCAATGATAATTTGCTGCTGAAAGCAGAGGCCTAGGAATCCGTTTGCTGAAATCCTATGTTTAGAGAGTTGCATTCGCAAGCTTGCAGACAAGAACTGCGATTAAAATTTATTTTCAAAACTTTGTGTTGTTACTGGTGAAAATGATGTAAAGGTTTTTGTTAGAATATTGCTGCGAATTGACTGTGTTTATAATTAGTCTAAAACAGACTCCTGTAGAGTCGCACCGATGGTTGGTACAAGGGAGTATTAAGTCCCCGAGGATAAAATATTTTGCCGCTGCGTTGGAAAATGTCTTACTTTCTAATATGTCTCCTTATGTAAAATATTCTGAAAACCAGGTATGTTCTGCAGGATCCAATTAGGCAGCGAAAAACGCAGTGCTGTTGGGATAGCACACACTGCAGATTATTCAATTACTGATTAACAGTTGCAGTCGCATTTCGGACACATGCTTCCCTGTTTGCGCCGATAGATATTTCCACTTGTCCAAGAAAAGATGTGTTTTTCCATACTTGACATTTTTTGTTCGTCCACTGTCACTACCCTCAGTTCCCTTATTTCATTTCTTTTATCAACAAAAGCACAGTCAGTGTTGTTTATCTTTATTCAATAGAACATTCAAACAGCTTTTATCTAAAGGTGTGGCTTTTGAGCATTAAAACATTAAGAAAAGCAAATGCGTTGAGAAACGTAACTCAGCTTATATTTTTAAATGCGCACGTGGCCGTACTTGCGTAGGAAAGAACCACCACCCAAAAACTTTATCACCTGGTAATTCATGGATCAAAACCACGCCTTTTATACAGTGTTTTGTCATAAAATAAAGCTATCGTAAAGCTCAACTTAAACTAATAACCACAGTAATGTGCTGATTAAAGGAAGCTTCGATACAAAACAAGCTGCACTTCATCGCATACAATTCTTCTTATCTCTTACGCTTGTTTTATATTTAGACTTGTTAAATCCTGTGCCTAGTGTCGTAGTTCATCATTAACTTCAACATATGCATTTTTCTTGGAAGCTTAACTTTTACTGCAAATTTGTTGGTTTGCCAACTTCACCTTTTTTACACATTCAGATATAACAAAAACATAAGTTTCAGTGAATTGAAGGAGCACAATACGCTTCTCTATGCAGAGCTTGAGTCACCCTTCACTGTGATTCGATGACAGTGAGTGAACGCAAGTCAACAACGTACAACACACCCCTACCTTGAAACTGTTTTTCTTTGAAAAACTCAGAACGGAGAAAAGATTCGTTGACCGACATGTTGCTTGTGAGACTTTGGTTCATCATTTGCGCAAAAAGTAAAAGAGTGTCAGCGAAGAAAGATGGATACAGATTATTCTGGAATAACGCAATTGCTTTTAAAAGAAAAGGCAGCACGCAGCGAATGGCTCAAATTCGAATAGATACATACGCGGTGTAAATATTGTTCCAATTTTCGGACGTAGCTTTTTCTCCATTCGTTTCGGAAAGTATCGTTGGTTGCGTCAGATTCTGTCTCTCGTTTCTGCCAAACGCTCCTAAAAAGCAAACTTCCAAAATCATGAATTTGGTATTTCATGCCAGTTTTCGCGCACTTTCACCTCACAGTTTACAGCCATCAGCCAAATCCCTCGCTCACGTTCCTATAGTTTTGACAACGATTTAATGCTTTATAGAAAAACTTTTTTTTTTTTCGTTGCCTCACATACGGTCGCAAACTTCCTGAACTTTTAGTACAAAAGGAAAATATTGTCAAGTAAAAAACATGCAATTTGGGATACTTTGGCAAAAACATTGCATAACAATAACTTATACCCCAACAAGTTGATCGACAAAAATATTTAATAGAGAGTAAAGACGCTGCAAAATATGAAATTCTAGGCTGTATAATACGTAAGAAAAAATAGCATTCCGGAAACAAAACAACAAATTTCATGATTTCTTTCAGGAAAACTTATCTCCCGTTTGCAAATTCAGCTGCATTCGGGCGTTGAATTGTATTGTTATTTTATTTTATTTTTTATTTATTTATTTTATTTATTTTATATTTTATTATTTATTTTTTATTATTTTATATTTTATTTTTAATTGCGCGTATAATTCAGATGGTCCATATCACAATGACATAATCGAATAACACATTATAGAGTAGGTGCTGGTTGAAAAATATAGCCCGTAACGACAGGGAGCGAAAACACTGAAACAGCGCACCTGCTATTACTTTTATTTTATAACAATAATGCTGAGAATTTTTAGATTTGAAAGAACAGCCCAGTTCAAAGCTGTAGAAGTTCTATGCTGTTATTTTTCCGATTGAAAATAACAAAGCGGCTTGCAAATAAAGCAAGTGGTCTTCAGAGGAGCCTAACGTCATTAATTAATTACCTCCTGCTGCAATCGACATGAACGCTGCAGTTAAGTCATTTGTATTGTTTCAGTGGGGAGGTAGTGCAGTGGTTTTTGTATTTGCGACGAGCAATGACATTATATATGAATACAATAAATACAGCCACACACAAAATAACATAAGCTTATCAACAAACGCATAAGGTTTCGGTAATAAGTTCTATATTTTATATGGAGACGAAGACCGCAGCGTTTTTTACTTACCGCAGTTTTTGTGTTTTTTCACGTTATATGCGTAAATAAGCTTGTTGCTGAAAATTTAATCACTTTGAAAAGGAGGTCAGACAAGAAGATAATAATTCTACTTTGGGGTAAAGTGTCACCTGGTGTCAAAGCGTATGAGAGGAGATGGGGAAGTAAGAGGACGGAGCACACGATAAGTCTCGTTCAGAAAGTGTTTCATGATATTGACACTTTTTGCTACAATATGAACAACTTTACCAACGTTTCATGTCCGAAAGCAAATGCGAGAATTTCGAAACAAACTCTGTGACTAGATATTACTTTCAATTTCGGTAAGAAAAGCTTGTAACTCGACTGGTTCTTTGAGTTGACAAACTGATAGTCATTTGATTTCTGAAACTTTGTTTCACGAATCACTGCATCTGCACGAGTCGTGCAGTGATCAAACGTTTATGAAACAAGTAAACAACAACAGAGGAAGCAGAGCATACTTGGTAAAGTTCCAACATGAAAACCTGTACAAGGATATTACTTAAAATCTTGGCAATAGCAAAATTATTTTATCATCCAACATTTGAAAACGAACTTACTGAAATTTGTTCGAAATATGTTTAGCAAACGTTCGGTATTGTTTGTTGTGCATTTGAGAGGGTAAGGTGAGAATCAGTGCCTGTCGAAATGCTCGTTTCAGCTGCCAGTTCTGCGAAGTTTCAAAAAGATAGAGGAAAGGTCATTACCGCACGTCCTCACCCACACATTGCCGGTTATCGGCATCCAGTTTCGGAGTTTTCGACTTTTTCAAAAGAGTTCGCTCAAATAGACTTGTGCTGCTGCGACTGAACAATCTTTTCTGCTTCGCTGGAAACGAAATGACATGTGACACATTAACCTTCTGCAGAGGGCTCCACGCAAACTTGCGCAGGTGAAGCTTCTGTCGGTGAGGTCAAACGCGAGGAAGAGAACAACGTCACTGGTGTCATAGTCATTTACAGTCAAAACAAATGCAGCCTTTGCAAACAGTTTAAGTGGGAAAACAGGTAACAGAACATTTCTTTGTCAACACCCCGCTGAAGAGCGAGCAATATCGCGAATGTGCTTCGTCTGCTTCGCACGTTCAGTCGTCAATTATGTGCTTCTCACTTAGGCTTGTGACAAAGTGGATTTTGGCAACAAGCTCTTTGATATCGCATTGCACATGCAGCACTTGACACAATACATAACACAGGAGTGATTAAATCACATGACATTTAATCCTAGAAGAAAACCATATCATAAATTCGGATCCGCTGACATTCTCCGTTCAAATGTAGTTTACGTAATTTTTCGTACGAATTAACAATAATAAAGCAACCACTAATGCTTAGGCGGTCTCTAGAAATTTTGTTAGCCGGTTTTGTACTTAACATCTTTTTGTAATACATTTATCTTAAATTTTATCAATGAATGCGCCACATATTGTTGCCTTCGGGAACGGTTCGTTTCCAATCTTAGTGAAACCGTGCGCATGCGCACTAACTCGCACGCTGAGATATTTGTACCTTTGTCTGAAAAAGCTGCTGTTTCAGATTGCGGCGTCTATTCCCATAGCAACAGAAGTTCGAAAAATGCCTTAATTTCTGTAGAGTTTTTGTGAATGGTTTGACAACTTTTCAGGAGTGAGGTACTTAAATCTTCATCAATTCTTCCTGCTCTAAACAGGTTCGTGCAACTGTTTGCATATATGCAAATATATGCACATATATGTAAACAGTTGTATGTATGTGTTTGCAACTGTTTACATATATGTGCAACTCTTTGCATATATGCATATAGTCTTGTTTATAACCTGGATCAGTTTTATGAACACACTTGGTATCAATGTTGTATTATTGTGGCAAATATTTCGTCATTCATACAAGCTTTTGTTTAAGTTCTAATTAACATTAGACGTAACTAAAGTTGCATTATTTTGAAAAAGTATAGAACAAAACGGAGTATGAACAAGAAATAAACATAACAACATCATTATTGATATCGCATGAGATTGAATAGAACAAAAGCATAAATGCGGCACAATAAAAATCAAGAAGATAATTGAATTAGATGTAAGGACTGATATTACGTAGTGTTACGTGAAATCGATTTCCTATTAAAATTTGTGATTGATTCCTTGCTTCTTTCACTTGTGGAGTGAAGTTACTTGATTATAATTGAGAGCACATACTTCTGACAAGCCTCTTGACCACGGTTTTCTTCCAAGCTTATTTTCCAGATCAATGATCAGGTAAGCATATTCATCTTGGTTGTTTTCTGCCTTTGATGTTTCCAGCAAAAGATCTTTCACTGTCTGGTGATGAGCAGATATCACCCACACTGGAAAGCACATAGTTTATCGATAACTTAATTTTCTGGTGTTAATTCTTATAAAGTAAAGATATTCGCTGTTTCTGTTGAATGTTGTTTTTCCGACACAAAAACTTTCTACAATGTTCGTTCAGCAGAAGGTAACTGGTAAAAAATCTTTGGAAACAAAGTTGGAAGAAAAAGATAGAGCTATGACGATAGGAAGATACAATTCGACCACCGTTTGCCTAAGAAAAAAAACTTTTGCATTTGCCTTTTTTGCGAACTTTTGTCAGAAGATTTATTACAAAACGATTTGGTGAATACTGATCAACAAAAACATTTGCATAGGCAGACTGACATTGTTCTATCAGTGAAAAGTTTCCGATTTACGAAACCAAAAGCATTTTGAAAATCTTACCTCTCGCAAGCTTGTTGAGGTTGTAGATCACACTGGAGTAAAGTATTGAGCAGTTTCGCTCGTTTATGAACTCCGATAAACGCACGTTATGCATCGTTATGTTTGGATCGAACATATAACTGTCTTCGAAGATCCCTTCAGCCATGAAGTAGTGGTACCTGGTGAATAAATACCAGTGGCAACTGATGCAGAAACGTCGCCGGAAAGTTTTCAATAGGGGGGCTTTGCGTTTCTGCGGGGGTGCTTTGGGTTTGTGCGGGGAGCTTGACACTCCAAAAATTGACAAAAACTCAACTGATTTATAGTGTTTCATGTTTCAATTTGAGGGGCTTGGAGCTTTGTTTGTGGCCTAAGCCCCCCCCGTGGCGACGGGACTGAACTGATGGTTGTCCAGCTGAAGGTTCGCTGTAGCGAAATGTTAATACTACCATGTTGAAAACATCCAAAAGTCCAAACAAAACCGATTTGCTTACATCAGTGCTAAAATGACCAGAAATTGTTTTTGAAGTATAAAGTGATAGTTTTGAGTATAAATCTATTTCAACAGAAACAATGGCTTATGTGGACAGGCGTCATAGAACGTCCAATCCTTCGCATTTTAAAAACGAACGTGTTTTTTTCTTCTCAGATACGTTCACCAAACAAATGTTGGTTGTGTTGAGAACAGTGGAATAGCATCTCGTGTTTCTCTTTCGCGTCTTGTTCCGGTGAAGACACGGAGAGAGCTATGCATAAAACGTGGCCAACCAACGTCTCTGCACCAGCAGCTTAGTGTCAACGACGACATGTTTGCGACGAGCAGCTGCTTCTCTGAGTTCGCATTATAACGCCAGTAACTATTTTTCCAATATTGATAATAAACACATTTTTTATTTACTCGTATCAGAATCAATCTTTTGATAGCAGTAAAATGATTTTACGGGATATCCGTGGAAAATTGTAAAAACAGCGTTGAAAGAAATCGAAACACACGCATGCCACTGAACGTTTTCTTTTTAACCAAAGGCATGGCTGATGGTTTGCTTGAACAGGAGTAGATGAGAGACTGGCCTCCCGGGACAAAGAACTCGCGATTCCAGAAACTTGCATAACAATCGATTTTCTCGACAAACGAAAAAAGTGGTGAATGATTATGTTTTGCGTGGAAATGTGCAAAGAACGCGTATAATTAAAGAAAAAGCATGAAAGTGCAGTACTGAGTTTCCGATCATTTTAATGTTACGTAAACGCCCCTTGCTGGGAGGTTCAAAATTTCACCTTGATTGAGGATTATTAGTGGGCAACACTGCAATAAAACATGCAAACACACCAAGCGTCTCACGCCGATAGAAACCTTTGACATCATGGAATTAACACTGATCCATGAGTTGTTTTTGTAAGTTATTGTAAGTTATGGCTCAATCGTTGTAACAAATGATAAAACTCTCTTTTTGTGGTTTGGCACTTTCTTTTGTCCGCTTGAAACAATTAAAGCCATTTGAAGCAATACTGAACAATCGTAAGTAAAAAAATCTCACTACTTTCAAAGTTCAACGGAAAGTGCATTTCTTCCAGCGATGAATTCCATTGCACAATGATTTGGAAATGTTGTGAAAGACGTAAAAACAAAACCAACTACAAAGCTTGATACACACTGCTAGATTTTTATAAACGTGAAGCGTTTAATCAGAATAGCATCACAATAATACGATATAAAGGACATGTTTCGTGACCAAAATCTGTTTTTGTATAAAATGTCGTGTCAGCGAAATTGTATTCAAGTTACGCAACGTCATTCTTTTCCTCCCCAAAGTTCCTTTTTTCTGGTTTGATGATTAGAAAACCAAGTTAAAAAAACTTGAAACAATTACAATTATTCCATGGCAAGATATACCGTTAAAATTCAATGCAAACATTTGAAAAATTACAAAACGATCAAAATATTTAGAAAGTTTAGCGTAACTGCAGGAAATAGAAACTGCTTGATATAAAACACTTAATTCGACCTTTCCACAAGATTGTCACCAAAGACGACAGACGCAACGTTCCAACCGTACTGCTGCAAAATGGTTGTGACGCAACTGCCGACCTTGCTGGCCACAGGTCCTGTCCGAACCAAGGTAAGTTTGTCTTTTCCTGGGAGGTGGATCTGTTACAACATGTGGAAACCGCCGCTAACAAACAACCGCAGCAACACTAATACAATCATTTCTCGTTCTAAACTCTCGTAGCTTTAAAAACGTCATGCCTGTACAATGTGCATTGGACATAAAAACATCAAGCACCCACAGAACCATGACTGAATGACTTGTTTGTAACTGTAGAGAATTTAAAGATTTCTGGCTGCACATAGTTCACGTTTCTGCTTTTATGTAAAAAAAACGTACAATTTTTGGCACACGTAGCTATGGGAAAAAGTAGTAAGTGGTTTCTGCTGGGCACTTAGCAAATACACACTGCTAGATTATTATAAACTTGCGATTTTTTATCAGGATGCTTTCAAGTATCACTGCTTGAAATTTTGGAATGCGCATACATTCCTCATCAGGTACCTTTCACTTGGATTACTTTTACGTTACTGATACAATTTATCTTGTCATACTGATACAATTTATCTTGTCATACTGATACAATTTATCTTGTCATACTGATACAATTTATCTTGTTATACTGACACAATTTATCTTGTCATACTGATACAATTTATCTTGTCATACTGATACAATTTATCTTGTCATACTGATACAATTTATCTTGTCATACTGATACAATTTATCTTGTCATACTGATACAATTTATCTTGTCATAAGCCAAATTCGAAAGAAAACTAACCATAAATGACCAATTCACAAGAGATTACATATTTACGTGGATTTTACGCAACAGTTTTCTCACGATGCAAAGCAATTATTTTTCCGCTTTCACAGCAGATGCAAACAGAGCAAAGTGTCATAATTCTTTGACAACTTTTTTTTATGTAAAATAGTTCTAGACCAAAAACATGGGATTTTATGCATTTTAAAAACAAGTTTGTTGTTAAAACAACGCAGTTGTTTTTCCAAAAGAGCTTTATGGAACCAAATTTTTATGGCACCAAATTTTTCATGACTTTGGAATTACGATTTTCCCGGGGATTTCCCGTTTCAACCAAGTCTGTTTTCCAAAGATCACTCAAGAGGCTTTGAATAAGATGCAATCCACTGCAAACGCAGTGAAACATTTCCTTCACATTTTACAGTACAGGAGTTTTTATCATCACCCATCAAGTTATTTATTCGACAAGTCATGGAATTTTACAAATTGCCTAAAATAAAATAAAACTTAAGGAATTACGTTTTTTTTAAAAGAGATGCATACTTTACTGTTAAAAGGATGAAACGTCAAAAGCCGAAGGAGCGGGTCTTCGGAAGCTTTTGTGATTCATGCGCAATTTTCGATAACTTATCGTTAAACTGATGCAATGCAGAAGAAATGAAGTTCTATTCAACATACTAACACTGGACTATAGCTATGATACAGCAACTCTTAAATTTGGTGAAAGAAGTGTAGTCGAGGGAGCAATTAATCGATTTTTTCACCTTCCTCAACCCGTTGGATATCGCCGCTGGTGAGAAATGGGTGATGTTCCAATGCGATGTCAACACAGTCAAGCGTGCAATGGAATAAGCGTCCATTGGCCCGATTATAGCTTTCACGTACGCGTTCTTCTTATCAACCATAGCTTGAGTGAAGCTTATTTGCGAATAGCTGCGACAACAAAAACTGCTGTGTTGAAATTTAATATTTGAAGCAGCACAAAAGCGAAAAACTATGATTTACGCGGCAAAACGAATTACCACCGTCAATGGCTGAAGAAAGGTTCGTTAGGAACGGCTCTGAGCTTTGTTTGGACATTTACCAACTCCACAACTTTTTGAACTGTCCGTTGTTTTATATAACCTCCATTTTCTTCTATCATTCGGTGTTCTGTTGTTGCTGCAGCACAGTCTGCGTATTGCAGTAAACCCTAGGGGCCACTTTGAATTGTGCAAATAGCTTTTGCTATTTTCTTTAGTCCAGGCAAGAGTTCGAACATCTTGATTTACGGTAGGCCATTAACCTGCAGTAGCTTTCAACACACCGTGCATACATGTCACATAGCGAACGAATGAAACACAAATAGCGCAGAGACGGATCCAGACTTGGAGTTTGGGGGCAGCAGCCGAAAAAGAGGGCGCCGAAATACACTATCAAACCTAAAGGTCATTTTAAATTTACCGTAGTTATGCAATTACTTACTGAATTTCCAGACAAAACCACTTCATGACTTGAACAGTTCGTCAGTGCAGCGCAATGTTTTCCACAACCTTTCAGTCGAAAAAATGGCGTCTATTTTGTTCGAACCGAGATGTCGCCAAGAAAGGACAGCGTTTCCCTGTTTGTCCAGCAAATTTAGGACTGCCCTTATTAGCATGTGATATATTCTTAAAAGTCAAGAAAGGAGCACTGTGCTAAAAAGATGGGCCATTTTAGAGGGCGGGCTTTTTGGGAACAATTGTACTCACACTTCCGCTAGATCCGCACATTAGACACGTGTATGATAAAAGTACAAGTTAACTAAGAACTCAACAATAGAATAAGAGTCTTGTTATTGAAGTTGCAATGTTTAGTAAACATTCCAATATTCTGAGATTGTTTCATTTGTCTCTTTCAAACAATTGCGTAAGTACTGTATCTTTTTCTGATAAAACTTGCGTGATGACAGGGTCGCAAACAAAGTTCGCTTTTAGTATTCGCCACATGACATGAGTTAAGGCGAAGCAGAGCGCAGCGCTGTGTGTGGCTCTCGCAGGGAAAGTCAGTGACCAGGACAAAAACGCTTTACAAGTGAAAGCTACCGCGAGCAAAGTTTATCCACAATGTCAGTGAAGTGAAGCCAGCCTCACCCATGTTATCCTGCACTTTAGCGCCTACTTACCACCTTACCTCGAAGAAGCTCTTCCACATTGTTCGGATGAGTCGTAGTACGTCACAGTTATGTGATGGTGTGGTAGAATTCTGGATTTTTTCATTATCTTCAAAGCCACGTCAAGCCCCAGTTTTGCAAAGTCATAGGACCACGGATAAAGAGTATAGCACTCGGGTCTGCTGCTGTACGAGTCGTCCAAGCAGAGATCGTCGTCACTTGAGCAAAAGTCACCACAGTCATGAGAACCGGATTCAAAGCTGACGCTTGCTTGCCTGCCTGGTACCATTGCAATCACTTCAATGGTTGGTTTCTCTGCTCGGCAAAGCAGCCACATACCCGCAGAGAAAATCATCACCCTCCAAACCAATGCGAATAGGAACGTTTTGAAACCAACTATCATTTCGGTGAAGTTACGAAACCCGCTCTGGGAAATTAAAGCACAGGTCTGTTTTCAAATTGTTTTTCCTGGCGATTTCAATTAACTTCAAACATCCTAAATCTGCCATTTCCTTCAGGTAATCAACCCGAAAGAAACTGCTGCTTTTTTAGTAAATTCACAATAGTTTTTTTACCTGCGATCAGTTCAAGAAGGCCTCGCAAAGCGATGTGATCACGTTTCTGCGATCAACTCATAAAAAAGCTTAGACAACAACTGAGCTTCGGTTGCTTCAAACCATCCTGTCTATGTGTTTGAACGCAACTGCTGCGTAGACATTGTTGCCAATCATCCACGTTGCTCTTACGTATGATTAATGGTTTTCTACACAGCCATCTCTGATCCCTTGTCATCACCCGCTGATCTCATGTCAAAACATTATGACATCGCAGTCGGTGTCGTGCGCCCGATCCTGCGGCGAAACTCCTCTCACGGGACACTGACCTCTGTTATACGTCTCATGTTGCGTGTTTTATCAACTGTGACCAAATCATATGCCAGCGAGCGAACTGACTTGCAGTGCAGCCATTAACATCAATCTAGTTCACTGCACATGATCGGATAATTTCGAATAGCAGCACACGAACCATGAACCGTTGTTGTTATTCCACTGTATGCCAGTGTAACATTGCCACTGGCGTATAGACTGACTGGTGTACAAAATTTAAACAAACACTGGCTGAAAAAGTATCGCAGCTGCATAATTTAACTTCAACATTTTTAGTTTTAGGAGCAAATCATCCCTACTGTTGCTATCGCCCCACCAATGCTGACAATTCGTGAGTCGTCCCCTGGAAGTCTCGCTTCCCTTTTCTCTCATCCTAACGTTTCTCACCATGTTTTGCTCTTTTACCAGCTACGAGGTTTCTGCAGAAGTCAGCTGACGTTACCAAGCAAGATACGTGCTAAAAATCAAACTTTAAATATAACATTTGCAGTTCAGGTCCAGCAAAGTTATACTGAATGTGTGAGTTACTGGTAGGTTTTACACTCCTGACTCCTGAGTTTGTTAACTTCAATAAAATGAAACTTAATTGACACGTTACTACATCTTGAGACAGTTGATCAGCATTGAAACTGTAGTTGCAACTGTGACAACGGTCTCAAGGTCAGTTTGCTTGCTTACTGACTCAGTCACTAGTCATCAACTCTGTTATAACTCTGTGTGCGAGATACTCATCGGCCACGTTTCTTTATGATATCACAATGCTAAGCACGCTGTCAGAAGACAGCTGGCCAAAAGACGCCATGCTTGATTGAGACAGCAAGCTTGGGCAAAAATAAAGTTAAGTGCGCGTGAGAAGCCAGTAAAACATTTTTTCCTGAAAATGTGTGAAAGCGGATGACATCTTCTGGAAACAGCGGTTACAATTTGTTTCTGTTTTGAGCGGCTTTGGCGAGTTTGCTCGAGTGTCGTGAAGCTGCAAATAAATTAACAATGCCTATCGAATTATGCATTACATACCCAGAAATGTGAGCGTTCGCCCACACCAGGTTAACCATTGTGTCACGACCTTTGATGCCGTGCTAAGAAACAACTTGTATCGATTTTTTATAAGATGCTCATCTTCATCCAACTTTTTTATTCGATCGCTTCAAATGTCTGATGCTTTTTACAAATCTTCATTTTTCCTCAATTATTCAACACTCCTGTATGGAGAACAAATGCAGTAGTTGTCTGTGAATTGTTT
>Ga0210059_1006675_pt1 | contig 18469 bp, 8 predicted proteins | sample Ectturendosymbi2_FD_188042 | JGI IMG/M metagenome (GOLD analysis project Ga0210059, IMG submission 188042) | Ecteinascidia turbinata endosymbiont from Florida, USA - Sample 2 (SPAdes) (version 2) | ecosystem: Host-associated > Tunicates > Ascidians > Unclassified | place: Key West, Florida... | reverse complement strand
CCCCCCCCCGAAGCAAATCTAAAATATTTCGGCGCAGACCCGTAACCAGCTTGGGACCCCAGGAGGGGCGAAGAGTTTTCCAAGAGGGGCCCAAAGTTTTTGAACTATTTCCAATATTTTTAAACTACGTCCAAGACATTTTTACAGGGGGGGCGAAAAATTTTCTAGGGGCGCTTGGCTCCCCTGGTTACGGGCCTGTTTTGGCGATGCCTTATATCAATTTGAACTGCTCAAAAACAAACGGAAGGAACAGCCGGACACAAGTAGCGACTATTAAATCTGTTGTTTTCTCATTAAACACCGTGCAACGTGACCTTTTGGGATTAGATGCGAAAATATGCGACCAAAGCATGCGACTTCATTTGCGTGGTTGCCGTATATTTTGACAACACGACCCGAGGTGCAGTCTGAATGAAACGCAAGGATTCAGCTTTCTTCCAAAGGAGTTTAAATTTAGATCAGTCATTTTTGAGAGAATTCTTTGCATGAAGTACTTCCGAACCACCAAATAGAAACATTTGGTTAAGTAAGACATGAACAACCACAAGCGCACCACCCAGGGCCGGATTAAATGAACGCGAGGCCCCTAAACGGTTAACGTAACTGCGTAACATTTCACATGCCCTCGTTTCAACTTTGCAGAAGCACCGGTCAAAAACATCAAAACTGATACCAATTGACAGCCTACACTTCAGAGACAATTAGGGTGAGCATGTACGGCGTTTCGTATGTGGTTAATTTGTTCACAAAGAAAGTTCATCACAAAAAAGATTTTTTGCTTCCGTGACACTACACAACAATCCTTTTGGTCATAGACTCTATGACCATTTTCATTGCACAAATCGTCCATTCACATTTGTAATGAGGAAAGATATGCCTACACTTTTGCGCAGATCAAAACGTTCACCGTTCAGAAAAAATGTTCTCAATGTAACAACACGCAAAAGCAAGTTGAACAGTACTATTTGACTGACGTTTTGCTATGGAAGCTTTTCAATAATCACAGCAATTAACTGTTCCGTGATCTAGTGCAGGCGTTGTCAAACTTTTGGTGTTATGGAGCCCATGAAGAGATTGACCATAATTTATGGAGCCCCACAAGAAATTTTATTAATGCCGTTATTGCTTCTTTGGACAGTTGCTAAATTAGCCAAGTCAGTATTTTAATAAGTAAATGATTAGCTCGTGGAGCCCCGCGGTTTCTCTCGCGGAGCCCTGGGGCTCCGTACGGAGCACTTTGAGAACATATGATTACTGAAAGTTATAAGAATCACGAGTAATGCTTTCCACATATCCTCTTGTTTGTAGCCAAAGAATCACCCTGAAAGTCAACATCTATCTTCTTAGCCTGAATTACTGTAGTATATGTACTATAATACGACTGTCTGTCATTCCATGTTCGTAATTAAATGCTCGTATGTGTATATTTGCTTGTATTTGTAGTATACTACAAAATGTATGTACTTTTAATCTACTATTTTTATGTGTTTTAATGTAGCTTATAACTTCGTGAATACGTTGCTGTTGCGGTCCAGTTTTTGTTACAGAATATCAAGAACACCTATAGAAGAAGCAAACAATTCTCTTACGAAGATTATCTCCAAAAATTAACTCCTCAATCTCCATGGAATTTGTATCGCGGTCATAATCAAATCAAACTATCTTTGTAATGGGTGTGCGTGGATGAAGAAAAGGTTATGGCAACCCGAAAAGGATTTCTTTTTTGTCGGGTTTTCGTCTGGAACCTTGCGGTCCATGAAACGTCATGACCATTTGTGCCCGACAAGAGTAACCTCTTTGCAATTGGCCATTAATCCCGCAACCTACACATCGGATTGCGACAGCACGTCTGGCGGTCGACACAACCTTCACCATGGAAACATCAATCTCACGTAATTTATGGGGTACCTGACTAGATAACCTCTGTGTTTTTTCGGTGTCCAGGCGTTTTTTTTTTCGTTTTAGCGAGTATATCTTGCGCAATTAATTCAGTACCGCCAAATCTATCTATCTATCTATCTATCTATCTATCTATGTATCTATGTATATATATATATATCTATTATCTATGATCTAGTGGACAACAGCGCTTCCTTTGATTTAGATAAGGGATGGAACCTATTTTCTATCACGGGCCGCATAAAATGTGGAACAATGCTGTCCGACTGAAAAATATTTTCGTTTTTTCTTTAAATTTTACCTTTATCTTCCAAGGGAAAATAGAGAGAGAAAACTACGTCAAGGAGCGATAGATTTCTTTTAACATACCGGCTATGTGTCTGCTTGTCACTGAGGTTCGTTTTGACACGATGTTGTGTTCTAACATGGGCAAAGAAAATTCTGTTGCGGGCCATATTAAATGTTCACGCAAGTCGCTTTTGGCCCGCGGGCCACATGTTTTCCACTCCTGATCTAGACTGATAGCTGATACCCACACGATCACGACAAGCACTTTGCAACTAATTATTACGTCAGCGCATTATACGGTAATTGCAAAGGGGTTAGGTTGCGAAGAATACCTAGTAACGAACCTACTGAAATGATCCATGGTCTCTGTCACTCAATCAGTGTGTGCCTTTTGAAAAAAGTCAGCTACGAAAAATTTCATGTTGCCTTATTTTTTGCACACGAAATCGTAGATGATTGTCTCCAGGCCCGTATCTCCAAGAATCCCAGAAATTTTCGGATAAGGATTGGATATGGATATACAAAAATTTTTCGGAGATATGAATCAGAAATTGAAAAATAAATATCCGCTCGCCTCTTTCAGGTAGTCGAAGGCCGCCCGTTTGAAGGGCCAGGCCGAATTTTCATTTCAGCGTGAAACCCTAAAAATGAAACCCCAAACATTCACACATTGTTGCACTTACAGTATTTGCAACGTTACCAGTCACAACAGCAACATGTGAATGACTGAACGTTCCTTTTCAACACTTCGACAGCTGCTAGCCTATCTACGCAGCACTGTGGAGCAAGTTACAAGACTGTCTTAATGTATTTGCTCTTCTGATGATTTATCATGATGACAGTTGATCCTAAGATGGTTATCGACGAGTTGTAAAAAAAGCATAGACTAAAAGAGTAAATTTCATCTTGCAATGGTGCTCGCAGTTATTTTGTAAAATCAAAATTCAGCTATTGGCTACCTCTGATTTTTTCTATGAATCCACGTACATAGTTTTATTTGACTATGAATTCTTAAATAGGCATAATCAATGACATGCTCGAGGACCACCATACACGGCGCTTCGCTTTCCGCTGCTCTTAGCATTCATTGAAAACTGTTTGGTTAACAGCTTGGTAATGATCATTGATCACTACTAAAGCAAATATTTGCTTGTAAAAATTTTTTGATGCCGACTGGCAGAAGATATTTGACGTCATATCCTGTTGCAATATCCATGCAGAAATTGAGCTGTAACATCGGAAATGATATTTGCGCAAAATAGTTAAAAATTCAACTCTGACGACGGCAGTGACTGGCCCCTCCCGAAAAAAAAATTCCTGGCTGCGCCACTGATCATGACAATATCGTAAATTGAGGAAAGTTACACAAACTAGCAGATGTTTGACCAACTCAGTTTACAAAAAGTTTGGGTATTTGCGAAAATGACGGCAAAATATATTATCACCACGGCTTTGTTCTTAAGTTAAGAAACGCGTGTCTTTGCAGTTAGCACAACGGTTGGTTAGTTGATCTAGCCCAGGGGTTCCAAAGCATGGCTCGAAACTTAAACAAGGCTGGCGAAGGGTCAAAAAAGTGTTGCGGTGAGGGGATCCAAACATGGCTTGAATAATTTTAACGTTACCCCTGGTTGTCTGTGTCTGTCTGTAGCGCAGACACTTGAGAAAAGAGTATTGGTACTAAAAACGAACTTTGTCGCGACGTGGTCACCAAACTCAGATTTGGGTCGCGCACAAAAATGTTTGGGAACCGCTGATCTAGCCATTAGCGTAAGCGGCTGAAGACTTTTTAAAAATCCATTAGTACTTAAATACAAAAAATCCAATCGACTGGCAACAAATTTACTTCAGTTCAGGGGTAAGCAAACACCATAGTTTTAAAACTGTACAAAAACAAAAATCTACGACGTTCATTTCGAGCTACGGTTGATGCTGCAGACAAGGGTAAGTTGTACATGTACAGTATTTGTTGCACGCCAGAGTTATCAGAGGAATTTTTGCGATGGCCTTAAAATGAAGCTTCCATCACCATTAGGTCTGATAGAGCAAGCCGGTCACCAGAAACAGCTGCGAAAAACGTTAACTCCTTGTTTTTACTTGAGGCCAATGATTACAAGCACTAAGATACATGTTTCTATTCCATTATCACCAACTTCCACACGGAGCTTAAACCTAAGATAAAGGTCAGCCATGATATGCATTCTCGAGGATTTACTCTATACACAATGTTTGATTAATCATGAACAGTTGGTGTTGCAGGCATAGACGTCTGCAGAAATTTTTCCAAGGGGGGGCAAAGTCGAAATCTTGCTCACCCTTTTCAGGTTGTTGACGATGCAATACAAATGGAGGTACACAAAACACTTCACCTTTTCTACACCACAAAGAAAATGCCCAATGTTACGGCAACAATTGCATACAGTGTTTTCCCTCTAAAAAAATTTTACACTAGGCAATGTTCGTATTAGTGAGCATGGATAGTTTGAAACTGAGTTAGCAGAGTTCTAAATGAATTACAAAGTTTGTGAATTATTAGAATAAGCAGGGTTTTTCAAAGGTGTTTTAGGAGCGATTCGGGTCCCTAGAATTGAAAATCGGGTCCCTAGAATCAGAGAAAATCATCATCGGGTCCCTAGAATCAAAGAAAATTGGGTCTCTTGGATCAGAGAAATCGAGTCACCACAGGTTCTAATCGGGTACCTAACATTCTCCTTAAAAAAAACCTGGTATAAGTATCAAATTTTATTAAAATACGAACAATATACGTATTTAATTGAAATAGCGTCCCTTGTTTTATTGTTTTTCCAATGTTTTGGAATGTTGCAAGTGCACGGTATGAGATTTCACTGCGCAAATGGTCTGGTGGTACTGTGAAATTGCGCGCGTCCCGTCGCCACGAGGGGGATTTGGTGGGCTTAGTCCCCCCAAACAAAGCTCCAAAGCCCCCCAAATTGAAATCTGAAACACTATAAGTTGGTGGAATTGTTGTAAATTTGAATGTCAAGCCCTCCCTGCACGAACGTAAAGCCCCTCTACTGACAACTTTCTGGCGACAGTTCTGCTTTAGAGGGAGCATTAATTGCAAAAAATGCGCTTTGTTGGCAGCAATGCCTCTTTTTCACTCACGTTTATTTACAAATAGTATAAACCATGGTTGGGGAAACTTGTTCAATGCAAGAGTCATTTGCACAAAACCAAAAACACCAGCGAGCTGCAAAAACAGTTTGTAGTGTCTGCACAAATACGGCAAAGAATGCAAGTTTTACATAAAATAATGTGCAGTAATTGTCACTATTAAGTTTTTTTTATTTTGTAGTCATCGAAAATCTGGACAATGCGTCGTTTAAAGGTGTGCGAATTAATTTTCCCAAGTGTTCATTTTTAGGGTTGCACTATGGTTTGATTTTACGAACTTCATTATAGAGAAAAAGTCACAGCAATATGTCGTACTCTATACAGAAATGAGTTGTACACAGGTCTTTTAAATTGTGGATATTTTCTGGAACCTGTGGCCAGAAATAAACTGCACAATGGCATTGACAAAAGTTATTTTAGAGCCAGTCAGTTTCGTTTCTACAGCAGAAAAGTTTATAAAACCTGTTGGCGAGCTGGACAGCCATCACTGACTACATTAAAGATGAACGGATTTACAAGGAATGCAAAACATGGTTTTAACTCTTGGAAATGGTCGAATCTGGCTTGGAACTCCTTTACTAGTCTCACAATTTATTGTTGCATTCTTTCACTTTGTGGTCCTGCAAATGCCTCTTCACGAAAAGCATTCGTTCTCATTCCGACATTGGGAAAATGACAAAATGCTTTTGACAACATGTGTCTTTGAAAAATTTGAAATTTCTTCTTGGAGCTCACTTGAGCTTTAAGTTCGCTACCTTTGTTATAAAATCGCGTAGGCTCTCTGGCAACTAACCTCATGACAGGGGCGATCGCCCCTGTAAAACCTGCGAAAGTAACTTTATTCACCATATTTTTGTACAATCCGGAAAACAACATTCGCGATATAAGGCCATTTTGCCGTCCATTGTTTTGTCACAGCAGCGTTGTGAAGTATACTTCATCCCTCTTACAGTAGCGCAGCCGTTATGATATTGACTAGCAAATATTACTGAAATCGCTTCCCCTAAGTTTACTGACTAGATCCGCCCCTGGCTTACGAGCTCGCGTAAAGATGTCTGCGTGCAACATGCAGCAAAACGGCTACTACCATAACTTGAAGTGAACCTTTGAAGATGTGTTGCCACGTTATTATGGCGCAACAAAGGCTAACAGCCACAATTCTCTCTTCACTTTCGCAGCCTGCATTTGCAGCCAAAGGAGCGGTTAAGTGAACTGCAATTTCATGACTGCATTATCCCAGAACAGCGAACTGACTCTTGTGCAGTGAGAGGTTCATATCGGCAAACAAACTGTCATTTGCTAGAATTAACGCAACTGATCGGAATTAAACCGCTGATTTTATGTTTTCTAGAAATTTCTCTTGTTAGTTCCAATTTCCAGGGGGGGAAATGCCCGTTTTGCCCCCCCTTGCGGACGCCCATGGTTGCAGCCACAATGCTGCGTCACCTTGAGCCACTTAAAGCGAGAGTCGAATCGACGACCCTCCGCTCTCCAGGCCACCACATTGGTAAACCATACTGTTTACACATCAAAGCTTTACACATCATTACACAATTGGTTTTGCTGCAACCTCTCCGGTGGTGTTGCGTTGATTGTGCGATTCACCACGAACGGGATGTGCGTGAAGAATAACACCATTATGTATGTGGCGCGAACAAGCAATAATAGAGTGATCTCGTCGAGTGATCTCTATTGTTGCTTGCTGCCACGGTGTGAAGCTCTGCGCACATGCCGCTCGGGATTTCCGATCGCAACAGTTTACATATTGACAGCTTGATTACCCTGCAAAATTTTGGTTCAACTTTCGGATTGGGGGTCAATTGCCCCCATTGTTCTTCCGTGGCTACGCGCCTGGCTGCACCAGGGATGTTGTTGAGAGGGAACTACGTTCTCACATTTCTTTTGTAGTGTAATGAAAGTGAATGCTCCATTACATGTTTATTTAAAAATGAGTTTGATGTGCTGTTAAAAATGGCTAGTTATTTGGGTGCGTACTTACACTTCCTTTTCAGCGCGACACTCCTGCCTAGAACCGTTTGTAACTGTCAGAACGCGCTCTTCAAAACTGAAGAAAAAAAAATTTTTGCATGGATAAGATGACAAGATTACCCTTGCAATCTGAGAGCACCAGGAATACAGGAGTGGATCTGGATCGCAAAATATGACAGTCTGCATATTTGATCCACGTTCATCAGAGATGAGCGAACTGTCATATTTTATAATCCACTCAGAGATGAGCGGACTGTGAAATTTTTCAGTCCAAGTCCAGTCCTGATCTAAAAAAGTTGAATCCGATCCAGTCCTGGTCCGCAAAATTTTTGAAAATCACCAGTTCGATCCAGTCCTGATCCGCCAGCGTAAAATCATGCAGTTTTATTTTGCATCATGAGGCAAAATAACTACTGGAGCTATTTTGCCTTTCGCCAAATATAATTTGTTAACAGCAAAATAGTTCCAGTAATGCTTTTGCCTGATGTGGCTAAACAGACACAGCCTTTTGGCATTTCCAAAATTTAACAAAGAAGTGTCTATTAGGCATCAGAGGGGAAAGCATTGCTGGAGTTATTTTGCCATTAGGAGAATCCGATTGCTTGGGTTGGTCAAGTCACAAGTACAGGAGATGTGGGACCAATGAGCCATTTTTTACGTTTCAGGTCATAAATCACAAAGCTTAGCCAGCAAATCTCTAAGATTTAGGATGAATAACAATCAACTGTCCCTCTATCCACATACAAAAAATCAGTAGGATATAATTTCAATTGGCTGAAAATTCCATGTGAAAAAAGAATTTGTTTGGCTCATTGGTCCCACATGTGTGGGATCAATGAACCACCGGTGTGGGACCTTTGAACCACCTCTGAGAATCCTGTCATATTCAGGTCCAATGCAGCGAATTCTTCAAAAAACAGAAATTTCAACATAGCCTCCTGCAAGATTTCTCGTTTCAACGCAATTTATGCAATGTAACGATTTGCAACGAAAGAATGTATGTAACGAAATGAAAAGGGCTACAATGTAACTACAGAGATACGAACTGCACTATCAACCTGAGTTGGTTGCCAAAAGGTGCAACTATTTCTCAGTCTCAAGCACCTTTAAATTCTTTACCGAGATAAATCGGCATCAAATCTCGAAACATCAGAAAAGCGCTTTGTGAGCTGCTACAGGTTATGGCTCTGATAGCACACTAACAATTTCCAATCTTCAGTCAGAGACAAACTTCCCTGTTTGGAAACACAAAGCCGTTTCCAAGTTTGTTACATCTTTTCAGAAATTTAACTTCGAAGTCATCATCAGGTCCCGTTAGCACCAATTCTACAAGCATTTTGAATTTTCCATAATTGGAATAAACATCTACAATGCAGTAACAATCCGCCTCAGTAATTTGGTCCAAAGATCCGCTCAATACACAGCCAATTTCCTGCTCTGTTAAGGCAGTGACACAGCAAATGATTACTCCTTAATGTACTGAGTTTATAACATCGCTCGCATCGCTACATACGGACAGCGGACGCCTCGCGATTTTATACGCAGCTTTGGCTTGTCTTCGACTGTGCATGAAAACTTTCGATTAGATGCTCCCCATTTCTGTGCTTATATGATTGCTTCGTATGTGCTGCGCTATGGGCGTCGGAACTATTTTTTCCAGGGTGGAGCCAGTAGGGATTTTTCCTAAATTTTTCAATGGGGCAAAAGTGGTGAAATCAGATTTTTCCCACTCGAAACTAAGAAAACAACTTTTTTTGCTGAAAATTTCAAAATCCAGGGGGCAAGACCCCCACCTTCCGACGCCAATGACTACGCTAAGATGCTTCGTATAACTTGGGAAATTAATGGAGAATATCAGGAAAAGCCTATTTTTTGTATGTTTAGCAACCTTATTTTTTGGGTTTTTGGACCTATATCGACGTAGGATACTCAGTCAATATTATTTTATTAGGAAAATTTTCGCAGACTAATTTGATGCTCCATTACATCGCTCAACATCTTGTTTAGGCCTCCTTGATAAAACAACTGTTTTTTGCTTTTACTGATGTTGAAAGTAGGCATGTCCATGCTGAAGACATTAACAATATGCTAAGGGACCTTTGAACCGCCAGGTCATTGGTCCCGTTTTCGGATGGTTCAAAGGTCCCTTCCGACGCCATTTTTGTATCACGTGTCATAACAAAAAAGTGTATAGTATCAGTTTTCAACCTCTTGCAGTTTCAAAACTCTTTCCTTGAGCATATCATATTTGCAAAAAGTCTTCCGAAACAAGCTGCCTGCCATTTGCAAAGCAAAAAAACGAAGGCACCAAAGTTTTACTTTGTTCCTTCAAAATTAAAATTAGGCCATACAAATTGATTTAACAGCTATGAATCCTCTAAAACACATACGGGTGACAAGAAAGCAATCTCAATTTTACTGTCAAAACCACAAGAACACACGTTCACTAGGTGGGGAGAAATAACCTATGGTCATTGAGCCCACCCTGGTCAAAGATCCCACATCTCCCCTACGATACACTTGGATTAGTGTAAGGTCCTTGTTACATGACCTAAAACCCAAAATTCAAACCTAAACCCAAAACCTAAAAGTTGAACCTAAAACCTAAACCCGAAACCTATTCCGTAAACCTAAACCCTAAACGTAAACCTTAAACGAAAACCCTAAATGTAAACCCTAAACGTAAACCCTAAACTTTTTGAAAAAGCATTCCTATCAAAGGTGTAATCTCTACAAGCAAAGCCAAAGGAAATTGTGAGAGCAGAACCAACGAACAATCGCACAGCAATCATAGACACCAACCACTCAACTATGTTCACGTTGCTACTAGACCACAACCTTATATATTGTGAACAAAGGTGAATACAGTTCGAAACGCAAAATAGTCCCAGCAGAGTTTTTGCATTTGATGGCAAAATATACCAGTTAGAAAACCTGCGAAATTGGATCACAACTAAAATTTTTGATATTTTCAAAAAAATCACATTAAAACAACAAAAATTTTCTCAGTCCGATCCAGTCCTGATCCGCCAGTTAAAAAAAAATTGCAGTCCGCTCCAATCCTGATCAGGCAAAAAGTGGCTTGTCCTGATCTAGTCCGATCCAATCCTGATCCGTGCTCATCTCTGATGTACATTAGAGATGTCAGGGGCTCACATTTTCATGACCTGGACCGACCTATATCCTACCCGTCAAACAAACCCGTAACACAACCCGTACCCGTAACCCGTCCTAAATTCTGGCCCATACCTGGCCCGGCCCATAAAATGGCACTGCCTATTTTGCCTCATGAAAGGTAAAATAAACACTGCGGGCACTATTGTGCCTTTTATATGCACGAGGTAGTGGATGATTTACAAAGTCTGGATGAAGACATGTCGCAGCACAACACATATTTTTTCCATCAGCACTTTCTACTAATTTTTGCTAGGATACAGCACGGAGTCTTCATGAAATAAGTATTTACATGTATTTGTGCTGTAACCAAACAAATTACTGTAGCAATTAAAAGCAAGTAAAAACACGTTGCCTACTTGGCAGCAACACACATAAAAAATCGGGGTCTCGTCGGTTTTGCAGCCCTTTTTCTGGTAGGACAGCAGTTTTATAGGGTGTTCCTCAATCCAGCAGTGAATTATACACTGCACAATAGTACTATGAATGCGAACTAGTTTATATTGTACTTTCAGTGATTCAGTTTCAGAGAACCTAGCTTCCTAGAAACGCATGACCTGTCCTTCACACACTACAAGCGAATACTACCACACTGCACCACCACATATCGTTCAGCCCATAGCACGACCAGTACACAGCACACCAACAGCATATATAATGCGTTGCTCGCTCACAGAGCTCCGAAAAACTTCTAAGGCCCGACACAAATTCCACCAGAGGGCGATGCCAGCAACAACTGACCAGAGGTGAGTGGATATTGATTTTTTAACTCCTGATCCATATCCAACAAAAATTTTTAATATCCATATCCAAACCTTATCCGAAAATTTCTGAAAGTTAGTATCCGATATCCATCCATATCCGATTGTGACAATGGCTAAATACGCAACAAGCAGGCAGTGGTTGTAGGTCCGCCAGTGGACCTTGATTTTTGAAAACTTATTCATTCGTCGCCTGTAACATGGCACCAATCCAGTGTTTTCTTTAAGCCGTTTTTGGTTGTCAAAAAGACACCCTAAATTTTTGCAATGACATCCTAAATTCTGAAAGCCAAGATATGGTTTTTCCTTGCCTTGAAGTAATACGATTTGAGGAAAGTAAGGCGGCTATTTCAACAAACGGCTGCAATGTCATAGGCCGACAATTTTCTGGTGTAGATTTTGGAAGCGAAATTTTAATTATGGTAGGCAATCTGTGCATTGTCATGCGCACCGTCTCGCTTCGGCCTGTTACTATACTGCCGCAGATTTGTAGAGGATTGTGTACGAAACTGCGAAAGCACTTAAATGCAATTATGGAAGTGCTTTGCTGTTTCACTGTTGCGATCGGCTCGCCTGGCGATGCGTCAGACTGCAATGAAGACAAAAGGTCGGCAGTTGTAGCGTGCATGCAAAACAAGATGGTTGTCAAGTGAGGCAGCAGTACGAACTAGGAATGAGATTTGGGGTATTTGGGTCGCACTGAAGCAGCTGTCCGAAAATATAAATGATGCCTTGTGCGTTGTTTTACTGCGACTTATGAAAATAGAAATTTCAACATGGTGCTTTCCGTTTGTCAACATTGGCACTTCACCTGACAGAACTGAGCAAAGTTTTTCAGGCTGTATGTTTTAACTTAGCACAGATGAAAGTTACCTAGAACTGTCCATCAGTAAGCTCTCTGAGTCCTCTGCTAAATCCGAGCTTAAAGCTAATTGCGAAAAGGTTGATAGTAATTAGGGAAACTTAGAATGGTTTAGCTGACTCGTGTGTGTCAAGTGGCATAGCGATTTGGAAGGGCACCGAAATATTGGCAAATTTATCATCCTCACACACAACAAGGGAGACAGGAGGAAATGCAGCAACTACCGGGGTATCTCTTTACTTAGCCTCCGAGGAAGTGCATGCCAAGTTCGTTACAAAAGATAATGCGAGAATTATAACACTGAGTTCGTGACTAGCATTGGGTACAATGAACCTGGTCGAGTGGGAATTCCTACTGTGCGAGTGGTCGTCGTTTGGGCTCTCAGCATTGTTGCTTCAGCTCGGCTAATAGAGACGACTCTTATTATGGGAAAACTTTTGATGTAAGATACAGCAGGCTACTTTTCACTAAGTTTTGAAAATCAGACACAGGTTTGTCATTTGGGTTAGGGATTTTATGGCAAAGACGATCCGCTAATCCAAGGATATAATCCTTGTGATGTGACCAATTCAACCAACCTGGTTCAGCAAAATGCAAAAGAGCTTCAGCATTCAATCAATCGATAAACTAAAGAAAGTATATTTTGTAACACTGAGAGGAGATCACCAAGGGTGTACGCAAGGGGGTGGGATGGGATTGGGGTTTAACTTCCCTTTGAACTTGATATTTTACAAAAACTTTATTACTTGCGCAAAGAGGATTAATTGTTTTCACATACTTTTTGCTTGCTAATTTGTTGACTTAAGGCAAATACCACGGAATTAATTTGCATGCAAATTTCAAGGAACGTTGCAAATGAGCCAAAAAGTAATAATTAGGTTTTGGTGGGAATCTGGATTAATGTCTGCATCCAGAAACCAACTCACCACTTTTGCAGACTTTTCGCCCACTACGCATGTTTGAGATTGTGTTCCGCGATAGTTCACTTTATCCAAAACAATTGTCTTTATTTTGTCTGCTATGGCTGATCAGCGCAAACTTCGCCAAAACGTTAGTTTGGAAAACATGAATACGACGTCAAATTATGACGTCACAAACAACGGACATCAAATACAAATGACACTATGCGCCACTGAATAAAGCCCTCCCATGAAAATTTTCTGCGCACGCCACTGGAGATCACAGTATGAAATATAATAAAAATATGTAGCTTACAAAAACTACAAACTCAAACAGTCTTTTAGCAAAGGTTGACTGTGTAAAACTTTAGGTAAAATGTTCAAAATTCTAACCAAAAAAATGTAGCTTTAAATGCTGAAATAGACCAGAGGTGGCCAATAGGTCGATCGCATCGACCGATTGGTCGTTGAATGCCACTTGGTCGATCATGCCTGATTTTGCATTGGATTGACAAGATACCTAAAAAGAACATTTTCCAATCAATATTCCAGAAAGTACATAAAAATTATCCATCAATTGGTTGGTCACGTTCAGTAATTATTATTTGGTGCCTATTGCAGTGGTTGACCATAGGCCAGCTCGGCAGATTATTGCGTGACAATTATGATTTAGGGCTAGGCGTAACAGACACTTTGCCTTCTGTCTGTGCATCAAAGGCGATGGTACACTGTATTTGCACATGTGATACTCAACTTTGGCATATGATATTGTATTTGTGACTTTATTACCAGTGGCGTATCTGTGCAAACTGGCGCCCATGGCAAAGTTTGAATGTGCGCCCTTTTCAATAATCTAAATACTAGATATAGGTACAATTTTACGAAAGATAAACCATAAAGATAATAAATGTTTTAAAACCGAAAACACGTCTTTATTTTTGATTGAAACTTTTCAGAATATTAAATACAAATTATTCATAAGAACCATGACATACTTCTCCATTCATTGATTCGTGTTTTAAGGAATATCAAACTGTCAAGTAATAACCTTATCGTATTTTATACATAGTACTAGCTGACCCAATTGTAAATCTTGCAAAAAGTCACATAACATATTGCAACTAACAACGACATTTCTTTTGGAATATATCACGTTTAATTTGGTTGGTACAGTAAGTTCTTTAATGCAAGTCATGTATTACTTTTGTTCGAAAGTCACAACTCCATCGAAACATCAATATAGCCAGCCTTTTCGTGTTTAAACAACAACATGTTACTTAAAACAACACTTTTCGTGCCTTTATCGAAGCAAAATTGTCTATGATATCATCAAAGTCAGTTTTCTCTGTTTCGTCCCTTGCTCGTCTCTGTTTCGTCCCTTTCTCCCTTTCGTCTCTACTTTGATTTCATTGAGTCTCGGAGGCATGGGCGTCGTAAAGGGGGCATGGGAAACAAGGCCCCCCTGGATTTTGAAAATTTTAGAAACAAGTTGTTTTCTTATTTCTAGTGAGAAAAAACAAATTTTGCCTCTTTTGTCCCCCCCGAAAAAATTATTGGAAAAATCCCCTAGTGGCCCCTCCTGGAAAAAATCCTTCCGACGCCCATGCACACTCGGAGGTATGAAAGAATCAGTTTCTCTCAGCTTGCAATATATACTGCCATCGTCAGCATTATTTGCAAAGCAATTCAAAGATTAGGAAAGACACTTTCATCACCATATTCAACTGTGACATGAATGCAGGAGATTCTCAAGACGCGATTAATTTACGTTGCACGAGGTAATACTAGCATTTTGCAATGTAAAATCTGCTCGTATAATTGCTTGCCATCTACGTCTGAACTATACGAAGCCCTCATTTCTCACAGGTAGATGTTAATATTTTAGTTTTTAACAGTCAAGACCGTAATAAAGGCCTTGAACATCGAACAAAAAGCCAAATTTGGACAGAAAAAGCTAGCTCCAAACAAGAATAACAAATCTCTTCCTTCATGCGTTAACAATTTTTCTTTAACTGCTACGGTAACGATGCTAGCTGCCGATGTTTCGAGTTCCCTAGTGTCTGGACTGGGTCATTGTGTTTCGCCTATTATCGGACGTTGGTGGCCAGCGAATGAGTTTCGTAAAGTCGGAATGAGTCGAAGCAGTTTGAGTAATTTGTAAATCTGTGGAAGCTTAACAGAAGTTATTTGCGTAATAGTCAGATTCTTACAGTCACGGACTTAAACTCGTCTGAACCATATTTCTGAACATCCTTTTGCCTGAAACGTAGCAGCTCAGATTGATCCTTTCTTATAACGTGAGAATGACGAGGTCTTGTTGATACGGCAAGCGAGCGTTCTTGTTCTGTCACAATGACTGACCGTCGTGTTGTGTCACAATACCACAGTGTTGTCATAATGCTTGGTGGTGCTGGTACAACACGTCCTGCATTATGTAAGACCGCTGTGTTGATGCAGTCAGTTGAGGGGGCGCAAAATATAGACGTTCAAGAAACTGCAAATAAAAATTTAATTTTTTGCCAAGCTAATTTTTGCGCCCAAATCAAAGTGGCGCCCATGGCACGTGCCATGCCTGCCATACCCTAGATACGTCACTGTTTATTACCGACCAGTCGATCACGAGTTTTCTAGTCGATCCCAGTTGAAGACAAATTGGCCACCCATGAAATAGACTAGCCTACACAACACACATATATGCCATTCAGCACAACAAACAAAGCAGCATACCAGCAATATAAGAGCAGCTTACTACTTCCACTTGCCCGGAAAAAATTAACGATAAGGTAACACGAATTACCATTGATTGTGATGAGTGCGGCACATACAATATAAAAACCATAGCAAAGAAATTACTGCCACCATCATTTATGACATCTCGAATCACTCTCAAGGAAATTTCGTTGTAGAAATCCAACCAATATCCTGATCCTGTCCTGATCCAATTTTCTTCAAAAATGAATATCCAAATCCAATCCTGATCCAAAAAAATCGCAAGTATCCTGCAGGATATCCAATCCTCACCCTTTCCATGCTAACCTCTGCAACTAACGTCACCGAAAAAAATTTCTTGAACATCCACATAAGTTCTTGAAAAGTGTTAGCGGACTGTAAAGGTACCCACGAAAAAATAAACGTGCTTGGCCGGTTAACGGGCCCATGAAAACCTATTGTTAACGGCCATTTTAGCGGCCCATTCCATCTCTAATGTACACTACAATCCCGATGGATGTGAGAAACCCCACTGAACTAAATTTCACAGAGTAAATAGAGCAATCTGCAGTCCCGAAACTGAAACGAAAGTTGCGAAGGAGTTCAAAATAAAATTATCAAATGCAATGAAAAATTCATTAAAACGCAAAAATGCGATAGGATTGTTCAAGTCCATGTTTTCTTTGTTCATCTCCGGAAACTAGGTTTATTCAACACCGACGGAGATGAGTGCATTGTACTATTTCACGATCCAGTCCTGAATTTTCAAAACTCAGTGCCAGTTCAACCATATTCTTAAAAAATTTTAAATTCAAAATCGAAGTCCAAATTGAGACAAAAAATGAACAAAATGCAGCTTTTTAACAACAAAACCGCCGCAATTCTTTTCCAATAAATCCCAATCAGTAGGTCGTGAACTTAAATTTTTGAAACAATTTACAATGTGGATCCAATTCAAATTCAAAACAAACGTTTTGGTTAGACCAAATCCAGCCCAATCCCAGACCATTTCAACGCAGAGGTGAGCGGATTGTCATATTTTACGATCCAGATCCAGTCCTAAATTTTAAAAATTCAGTCCAAGTGCAACCACAGTCAAAAATGTTTTAAAAATATAAATGTCATGTGAAGTCTAAGTCCAAGCCTAGTCCAAAAATTAGCAAACTACCACTTAACAACAAAAATTCCTCAATTCTTTTTCAACTCAGTCCAAATCCGACTTAGATGAGAACTTCGCCAGAAAGTTTTCTGCAGTTGGGAATTACATTTGTGCACGGGGGTTTGGCGTTAAACTCTATGCATTTGTAGTGTCTCATATTTCAATTTGGGGAGCTTTGAGCTTAGGGCTAGCCCACCAAAGCCCCCCCATGGTGACAGGGCTGATCCAGATCCTAAATCATTGAAACGATTTACAGCCCTGATCCAATCCAAATCCATGTTAATCCATGTTATCTGATGTTGAAGAAGGCAACAATCTGATGCCAACGCGGCTGACCCCACTGGTCTCTGGCACTCGCCATTTTAGAGATGTGGGAGTGACTATAAGATTTTCATAAAAACAGCAAAAAATATTTGACCCAAACGAATGCGCAAAAGCAATTTTGTCAAGTAATCAGAATTCGACCTGTGCATAGTCCCAAACTGTTCCAACGCTTTTCGGATGTTAATTGCCACCCCGTCTTACAGCAAGCTTGAAAGCATTCAGCTGCAAAGGAAGAGTCAGTAGCAAAATCTAACAAGTTAAGTGTAAGCTGTGTACAAAAATGCTGCCACAGTCGCATTTCACAGTGTTTCATGACATAAAACCCAAACATTTTTCAAACCCATTGATAGACTCTATCGCAGTATAACGGTTTCTACACCCATATTGAATCTAGAGAACCGCATTTAGCTACGTCCGTACAACGCACGTGAGTTCGATCATAGACGTAACAAGGACGACATTTACGAAAGCTATGTTCGCTTGATCTCCCTATGATTTCTGACCTCTAGACTTCTTATAATGAGAAGGAAACACGGATTTCAGATAATTCTTTTATTATATTCAATGAAATATACAATAACATTAAAACTCACCAACTTGTATAGCAAGAGGTCCTCGCTCGAGCATACATACGAAGACAGAGACACAGATACACAAGGAACTATCCTACGGCAACCAGTGAACTCAATACTGCATACACTGCAACTGACTTTTGCCAGAATTGATTAAGTAAGCAATTTTTATGTACAATTAAATCGCGTTCAGTTTTCGTTAGCTTCCGTTACGAAGAAGTTTCCAGAGTTAAACTTTCGCAAATTCGTTGGCACGATTCTGAGAATCGCTTTGTTTTGTCATTAGCCGGAATTGAGTCCTAGCGAATTTGATTGACGACTTTCCACTTTGTCTTCTCGAGCAAATGGAAACGTGCAGTTTTGTTTACACTTCGTAAAGCGTATAACAGAAAGTATTTCTATTTAACTCGAGTCCCTGGGTTAAATGACAGAGGAGATTATGCAACAACACTGAGACAAAGATGAATTGATAGAGGGTAACTCTATCAACCATTGTTTTCAATACCAAGTCGTCGGACAAGGTGGGGACATACAACGTTTCTCGTTTTAACACCAAGGCTTCGGCCAAGGTGGGGACATTCAACGTTTCTTGTTTTCGAACGAGGTTACAGAGAGTAGGTCTGTCAAAACCAAGTTCTCCGAACCGTGGACAACCGTACCGAAGCCAACACCAAAGTCTTCGGACAAGGAACACAGAGAGT
>Ga0210059_1006674_pt1 | contig 18471 bp, 5 predicted proteins | sample Ectturendosymbi2_FD_188042 | JGI IMG/M metagenome (GOLD analysis project Ga0210059, IMG submission 188042) | Ecteinascidia turbinata endosymbiont from Florida, USA - Sample 2 (SPAdes) (version 2) | ecosystem: Host-associated > Tunicates > Ascidians > Unclassified | place: Key West, Florida... | reverse complement strand
AGTACTATTTGTAGTTGAAACCTTACACCAGTTATCGGCAAACTTTTTTTATCGTTGCCCGGATCACCTTTTCAATAACTATTGAAGGCCCACTCCATTTGAAACCACTAGAACAAAACAAATGATTGTTAAACAACAATATGCAACTGCTGTATAACAGCCTGGGTGGTTATTTGGTTCACGTCTTATTTTCCCAATTTGTTTTTTTTCCAATTAACGGTCCATGACGAACTTCGAGAAAACCCCTGTATTGAATTTTTCTAAAAAGTTATGCAGCTTTTCGACTGCCTTTGCAGGCAAAATAAAGCTCTAAAGCTTGCATGTAGATTAACTGCAAGTAAAGCAGAACAAATTTATGTCATAAACAGTTACTAATTTTATTCCTTGTTCCTTATAGATTATGTAAATTTTATGCAATTATATACTTAAATGGTTTCAAGAACATCATGTATGAGAATCAATGTCAGTGGACTGTTTTGGCAATAACATGCAGAAGCAAGCTTTATGCTTCAGCTATTCAAGAACAACTAGAATTGAAACAAGAGCTTGGCTCCTTGCCCAAGTCCCTAGCTATTCTTTACATTGAAGATCCCTTAGAAGGCATTGGAAGTGGGGGTGCAACCCTTAATGCTTTACTTGTTGTTACTGAGCATCTCTCTGCACGAAGTGGATATAACGTAGTTACTTCTGATGTTTTGAATTCAAGCAGAATATTGATAATGCACTTCGGAAGGCATTTTTCATATGATCCATGTGGTCGAAGCTTTGTTTGTCTCCCAGTTGTATCAGCTAATGATGATAATTTAGGATTAGTGACTAATTTTGATGCACTATTCAATGTTGTTACCAAGTATCTGGCACCTAATTCTCCACCTGGGTTGTGGATTTGCAGTTGTGACATGTTACTATCAATTTCTGCACAGCCTATGACTGCATCTGACTGGGAAGCCCTTGATCTTAGTCAAGGAGCAGTATGCTTTGCTGTTCCAGCCTCATACGATTATGGTACCAAGCATGGCGTACTCCTGCTGGACAAAGACAGTAATGTGCTGGATTTACTTTACAGAAAGTCATGCACTGTTATTAGTCAATGCAGTCTTGGCAACTCTATGGTTCCTATAGTTGCTGGCATAGTCTTTTTCTCCACTTTTGCTACAGAACAACTACTTGCAACTCACACAACACCACCTCTTGATGCATGCACCTATCTTGGCATAGATAGTGGTTGTGAACCACTTGGTTTGTCTCTTTTCTTTGACATTTTACTTCCAATGACAGCTGGCATCAACAAAGAAGATTTCATTTGTGGAAAAAGGTCAGGTAGATTTGGCCAAGAAGCTTTAACTAGTGAAGATAATTATGTCAATAAATCTAGAACAGTTCTCTGGAAACACTTAAACTCCATACATTTGAAAGCGTATTTACTAAAAGAAGCATGGCACCATTACTTGGACATGTCAGAAACACCTAGTCAGTTCTGTGCAAATTTACAGCACATTGGTTCATTGTTGGTTGCATATCAATATAGGCAGATTGTTCATTCCCACAAAACTGAAAGAACTATTATTGCAGATGACGCAGTTGTCATTAACTCAATTATTGAAGGTACTGTAAAGATTGCACATGGTTGTACTGTTGTACACAGCCATCTTTCAGGTGACATTGAGATTGGAGACAACTGCTATATTTATGGAGTAGATCAGAAAACCAGCTTACAGCTAAATGGCTGGAAAATTCCTTCAAACTGTGTTGTTATTGGAATGGCTGTTCAGTTTCATGACAGAAACCAAACTCGTTTGTTTGCTGCTATGAATGACAATGATAATTTGTTGGGATTGCCTGCTGTGACCACAACAGAGGATGACCGTAGACCAACAACAAGAAAAAATACTGATAATGGGTTTTCACGTCAGGATATGATATCAGCTGCTGTGTCCCCACGTCCACTGCCAGCAAGTTACACAAATGCTATTGCACAATCTCAACAAGCAGAATCCATCCAAAGTTACTTTATGGCAAAGTTGTTTCCAGTGTTCCACCCTCAACTCTCAATTGATATTTGCCACACAATTGTAACACTCAGAGACAAGATTACCATTGATGAGATGAACCTTTGGTTAGATTGTTGGCGATGCTCACTTTGTGAATTGATTGAAAATGTAGATTATGCTGCTGAATTTGAACATCAACAATCATTGTTTTTGGCTATTTGTTTTAAAAAGATGAGACACATACTTTTTAACAGTCAAGACTTGAGTCTTCTGTCATTCATAAAAGCTTTCATTACTGCTAAACAACACAATGCTCTTCTTGAGTTTTTTGATCAAGCTGCTGTTGATGCTGTCGATGAAAAAGTGGGATCCAAAAGGAGGCCTGACATTTCAGCAAGATGCTTTGCCTGCATTGCTGACGTGCTTGGCATTATGGCTGGAAACAAAGCAGGTCTCAGGAGTGGTCCATCTGCAAACAAAATTTGGAGAGTACCATTGTCTATGCTGGAAGAAGGTCGTATCAAATCTGGTGTTGTTCAACTAGCCGAAGTACGAAAACAGTGGTTGCATCACCCAGATCTCCTAATGCGAGCTTCTCGTCATTATGAAGGTGCTGAGCAAATTTTAATCAGACATGCTGTGAAAAGTGCTACGTCATTTGTCCAGACCACAAGCATTTCACCTTTACCTTTTGGTCAGTGGTATTATGCATACTGCCCAGCAAGAGTAGATGTAGCTGGAGGCTGGACTGACACACCGCCAATATGCTATGAATATGGTGGGTCTGTAGTGAATGTTGCTGTTTTGCTCAATGGCAAACGGCCTATTGGAGCACGAGTACGAAAGATCAAGAAGCCTGTACTGATATTAACCATGATTGGTAATGAGGAAACCTGCTCGGAAACCATTTTATGCACTGCTCTTGACCAGCTACATGATTATTATCAGCCACAGGCAACTGGAGCCTTGCTAAAAGCTTGTTGCATTGCAAGTGGAATTGTCCATCTTCATAGTACAAGTTTGGCTGACTATTTGCTATCTAATCATGGCAGTGGTTTTGAGTTGCAAACATGGTCTCATCTGCCTAGGGGTTCAGGTTTGGGCACCAGTAGTATATTAGCTGGTGCCATAATGAGTGTTTTGTTCAGAGCAGCATGCTGTGCTGTTGATGTTGACTCCCTGCTGCATTCGGTGCTGGTGGTAGAACAGATGCTGACAACTGGTGGTGGTTGGCAAGATCAAGTCGGCGGAATGGTAGGTGGAATTAAAATCGCTAGATCATCTTCTTGTTTACCCCTGCATATAACCACAGAAACTCTCTGTGTATCAAAAGAATTTATTTCCTCTTTCTCTCAGCACTTAAAACTGATCTATACTGGTAAAACTCGCCTGGCAAGAAACCTCCTGCAATCAGTTTTGAGAAACTGGTACACCAAGCGTCAAGACATTCTGGACACTTGCTATCAACTAAAAAACAATGCAGAGGAATGTGCTCAAGCATTTAAAGATGAAGACCTTGCCAGGATTGGTCATCATATCAACCTTTATTGGAACCAGAAAAAGGTCATGGCTCCTGGCTGTGAACCTCAGCTTTGCTCAGAAATAATGGAAAAGCTCACACCTCTCACATTTGGCCAAGCTCTTACTGGTGCTGGTGGGGGAGGGTTTATGTATATCATAACAAAGAAACCAATGAAAAGCCAGGAAATTACAGATATCTTGCGCAAGGTAGATGGAGGTCAGAATGTTGTTGTTTATGATGTACAGGTTGATGAAGTAGGCCTTATATGCGGGAGTCAGTCTGCGTCTGCCAATGGGTAATGACTACTTTTTTGTAGTAACGTTTTGCACTTGCTATAGTGTTCACGTGGGGTCGACTGAGCATTTGCAAGGTATGAATGACCGCAAGTGGTGTGGTCTTGGTGCTTCTGTCAGTGGAGGTTTCAGGTCAAAAAAACACGTGTCATTCCACTCATGCAGAACCGTGATGTTTCATACCACTCATGCAGAACAGTTTTTTCTCCGGTACTGCCTCAGTTTTAGTGCGCGTTTTTATTCTGTGATGACGGCGTAATTAACCTACGTATGGTCTGGTCAATTTTAAAGTGAATTTGTGCCCTTTTTGTTCCATTCTTTTTTTTATGGTGTTGGCTCCCAACTGTCTTGCATGATTAGATATCTTCAGTTTGTGGCATTTTCAGTTTAATTGTGTTGCAGCAAGATCCACTTACTTGATCAAATGTCACTTGTGGTATAATTCATTAAGAGAAACTTTAGATCAGTGTTGTCCATCTTGGTGGCAGGTGATGTGAGACTAAATTACATGCGGTTCGATTGGAAAATTTGTTTTTAAAATCGTGCAGCATACTGTTTGTTCACGTTGTAAGTCCAGTTTCTCACGAATAACTTGGCCGATTAATCTGCGATTTTCTTGGTTATCTCATATTTTTTTGCGTTTGCCAAAAAGTGAGTGCGCAACCGCAATGCTGACTTCTAAGGAATGTGAGTACACAATGTACTTTCCAGAACCGCTGCATCAAATCTAAAAAATTATTGTCACGGCACATTAGCACACGCTTGTAATTTGACGTGTTTTAACTTTTTCAGCAGATTTGCGCTTGAAAATATCATTGGTATTAGACGCGATAAACTGCGTTATGATGTTCCTGCATAATGCGGTGTTTCCAGCAATTTTGTCGCTTGATAGGCTATGTATAGACCTGGGTTTATTTTTTGGCAGTGGCTATAGACCAACGCCGTTTGAATGACAAACTGACCCTTTTATTTGAATTGTGTCGGGCCAGGCGTATTCGTAGTGACTTCCCTTATATTTTTCGGTCATAGACCGAATTTCATTTTAATAACGGAAAAAAATATGTCAATTCGGTCATGATGTCCGAAAATAAAGTATGGACTAGTGAATGTTGTTACGGCAAGTTTTGATATTATTATGGGACAAAAGACCGAAATGTCTCAGCGCAAAAAAAAAGGTATAGACTGATGTAGTGTAAGTATATTTTGTAGGAGTCCAAACGTTTATTGCTTGTTGTACAATAGCTTGCATAATTTTGACGTAATAGTGGCACTCGTATCAGGTCTCCGACCTCGTCAGTGGAGTTTATTTCGCAATTTTTCTTATAACAAGCTTACCGTAAGTAAAAATAATTGTTTTTTTCGCTCCGAGTTTAATCGCCTCCAAATGAGAAAATGCTTTTGCGTTTGAATATTTCGCCAAGTTACTAGATAGTAAAGATGTCAAGAGTCCGTATGTTTTACAAATGTAATGCGCGTTAAAGTAAATAGGTCATCTAACTGGCCTGTGTAGACATCAGATTTTCAGCAAACAGGGCCTTACAATCGGGTTGTAAAAACTTAGCAACATTGGTCTTTCAAGTAATGCCGGTAAAAAATAAATTTCGTATAGAGGAGCTTCTCTTTGGAATACGGTAGAATAAAATTTAAAGGCTGTACCCTTGAGCACTTTTTGCAATCGATTGCAAGAGTTCGTATTCTCACAGTATTAAATAAGAAAAACAAATTTCATTGTCACTGGCTCCTAATAAATTTCATGAGGTATTGCTTTCATTTTTTGTGTTTGTTTCTTCGTAATTCTTTTTATGTTTTGGAACATGTGCATTTCTGTTATATTGCTATTTACATATTGGTCTTCAAAGACATTTCACTGCACATCTTGACCAGATAACCTTAGGGTTTGTCGATGTCCGAGCTTCGGAAAAATATATATATTTAAAAAAATGAAATATCATAGGTGTGCTTTACTCACCGTCGCTAAATACATCTCTCTCTCTCTGGTCTGTAAGTATATTAGAAAATACGAGTTGTTTCTTCACAAAAAAAATGTATAAAAGTATTGGGACGAAAACATTTATATTATAATTGTACGCCATACTTGATTCATCTCGTGTTTGCAAATGGTAAGACGTTGCTTTGACGAACATTTCGAAAAATTTCCAAACGCAAGACGTTACGGGCCTGTGTAGTTGTGGTTTGTTTTTTAAATGCTATGCAATTGAATTCGTAAATGCGTGTGCGATATGAAGCATGCAGAAAATATGTTTTATAATAATTTGTTTTTAAACTCGACGTGCTTAGATCGTTAGCTGAAGTTGTGTGTTTAAGATGTCGTATTTGTCAGTTGCCTACGCCTGCCATATGCCTTAACCTTTTATGCGCTTGCTTCCAGAAAGCAGTGTAAATAATGATATATGTGATTTTATTGTTTTTCACAACTCTATAGCTGCGGTGTCGGTGTTACATCGATACATTACAGCGCCAAAAATTTAACTATTCGTTTATTGATGTTTTCGATACTTTCACAATCATCTTCATGGGCGCAATTTTGTTGTAAAATGTGGGGGGACAGCTTGGTGTGAAACCAATATAGCCATCGGGTCGATGCAGAAGTGACATTTTATATATACAGATTCCTAATCTTATTTGTAGAGGTGTTTTGAGAACAACACTAATCACGCTTTGTCCTTGCAGATGATTTGCATACTGTGTTAATATACTTAAATTTGTTGCTGTACACGGTACTGTAGTTCAGCCTGTTTCCATTAATATCGTATTTGGATGCAAACAAGCACAGCAATATAGCAGAACACATCAGTTGGGCTTTATCAGAGCTGTCAGTTGCAGTGCACAAAATTCTGAATCGCATTGGTCGCACGTGCATATCATTCTTACAGTAGAACACTTCAGTTTTCATGCATTTTTTAGGAAGTGTGGGTTACAGCGCGATTTGATGTCTTGTTCAAGTCGCTCAACGTTACAAAGACGATAAATATGTTTCTTGCACATTTCCATTTTTTGAAAAAGTTACAAATCCTTTTAATGCTAATGAGCATCATGCATGCAGTCCCACCCCTACCAAAATCTCCACAGATATCCTCTTACCAACAACAAAAACATTTGACCTAAAATTAGCGTAGCCTACTTCACAGAGTGAGTTCAATCTATTTTTAGTGCTGGTGGGTGGAGGATGTATCCTTTCAATCTCCCCTTGTTGCTTGCTGCATACATACCCACACACAGTTGTAAAAAGGCCTCATTTTGAAGCTTGAACCCTGTCCGAGCTCGAAATAACAAGCCCAAACCCGGATCAAGCTCGACATTTATTTTTGAAGCCCAATTTAAGCTCGAAGGCCAAATTTACCGAGGGAGTCAAGATATGCGCAACTGCGGAGTAACAAAAAACGTGTGCAGGTACACGGTTTATCACATCGAAAAAAACAACCACCTTGACCAAACCATTGGCATAATCTGGCACAAACGTAGCATGTTAGTCAACGATAATACTGCGGAATATAATGTTTTTCAAGAAAAAAAAAACTATTACGAAACTATCTAAGCTGGCCCTACAGGCATAAAAGAAACTTTCTAGGATAGCGTTACAGAGATGAAAAGCCGGCTTGTAGGCTTCTTAAAACAAGTCAAGAATCGCGTGAGTGATTTATCTTTTCGACGCAACTCCATTGCGTGCTAATTTTCTCAGCGCTGTCGCCTTCTCAAAAAGAGTGTGAGACTAATCTGAGCAGACAATAAAAGAACGCAGCTGTGTTTACAAACAGAATTAGCTGAAAAAAATCACTTCACTCACTGAAGTTACTGCGGTGAGCACAACAAATCTATGTCACGAAAGACAAAAATCATTACTCTTAATGTTATAAAACCGTTTTGTATGCAGGCCCGAAATATTTTGACAAACTTAAGCCCGAGTCCGACCCTAAAAAAACGCCCAGACTTATAACTCTGCACCATGTCAAAAGTTTCATTCTAAGAGTTTTGCTTGCATAACGACACCAATATATTTGAGATTAAATCAAAATGCACAACTGGGAATTGGCAAAAAAGTCCCAAGTTTCACTTTTAACACGAAAAGAATGTCCAACAAAACTACCGTAGATGCAGTGGCGTACGCAGAAAATTTTAATGGTGGGGTGCTTCTATCAGTGGCCTATGGTGGTCGTTTGCATTTTGTGTTCTCTGTTTGTGACGTCACAATCTGACGTCATATTCATGTTTCCAAAGTAACGTTTTGGCGAAGTTTGTTGACATGATATGCATATTCTTCTACACGCACTCTTAATTTATATGTCATGGCACTGAATATAAACTATCAGCTCTCCAGGTTAGGATATCGGAGAAAATAAACTCAACCCTACTACACAGCAGTTCATAACTAAAAAAATGTCAGGCATCGCGTTAAAACAGGGGAATAAAGCACACTCATCACTACGTCTGAGCACTTTACAACTGCAAAATGAGGCTCGCTAATGTCTCGTCGAATAAGAGCAGTGAAGCATAGAACGTGTGCGAGTGGGCTGTTTGACGCACACCACTGTTTGCAAGATCGGATCTTGCTAAACTACACAAGAATTGAGATTGCGCATAAAGCACGCAAGAAAAATTTCGTTTTTTGTTATGTATAAAAATCCAGCAAATTTTTAGTTGTCGTTTTTCCCTGCTGAAACATTATCAAATGCCTGAGTGCTTCTATGTCAGGGGTGACGAACATGCGGCCCGCAAAGGAATTTCGTACGGCCCGCGAAGCTTTCAGGCGAGATCCGTAGTCTTAAACTTTCTTGGACCCGCTTCTTTTTTTCGTTTTTAACAGGTTTCGTAGTGTGACTAAAAAGTTGTGCGGTCCGCTTACTCAGCAGTATCTGACGAAGTGGCCCGCGATAGCAAATAGTTTCGTCACCCCTGTTCTATGCTAACAAGTGCTTTTTTTGAGCTCGTGCAACAGTTTTATCATGCTGCAGAAATTGGTAATGGCATCTGAGCAACAGAAATTGGTAGCCAATGCGGTCAGCGCATCCGCTGATCAGACACAGCAGATAAAATAAACACAATTGTTTTGGATAAAGTGAACTATCGTGGAACACAATCTTAAAACATGCGTAGTGGACGAAAGGTCTGCAAAATATTGTGAGATGGTTTCTGGATACAGACGATAACCTAGATACCCATCAAAACCTAATTATCACTTTTTGGCCCATTTACAATGTTCCTTGAATTTGCATGCAAATTAATTCCGTGGTATTTCAATAACTCGACAAATTAACAAGCAAAATGTACTCGAAAACAATATCTTTTGCACAGACAAAAACGTTTTTGTAAAATATTAAGCTCAAGGGGGGGGGTTAACCCCAACCCCCCTTGCGTAGATGTGATGTACCTGTAAAGCAAATATTTTGCACTTGGATGAAAACATTGCTGCATTGTGGGTTTGGTTAAACTCAAGTAAATCAGATGACTTACGAACCAATGCATTTAGCACAAGCACAAAGTGGAAGAGTCACGGAAAAAATATCGTTTGGATTTGTTGGTCACCATTGTCGCGACATTACAAGAAGTGAGGATAAATGTATATTTCATCCTTAATTCCGAGTCCAGTCCCTACGTTTTGAGCTATAGGTCAATACGCAGCTAGGAACATACTGTGGGCTACTTCTACAATGTTTTGATTGAAATCCTGTTGACTAATGGTTGAAAACAGTCCTTTGCGAAACTCCCCATCCCCAAACTAAGTCTCCACAATAGTGCTGCTTTTTGTCTTCATCAAAAGCTTCTCAGAGATTTGCCTAAAAATCAAACTTTCTAACATTATATACAGTAGCGTCATTAAATTATACGCTGTCTGTTTCTGAATGAGTGACAACCAGCGTTACAGCACAGCCAGTTGCATTTCTGCACGGAACAAATAATGGCTGCACTGTGGTCTCTTACATGTGCAGCTGCAACACTCACTGTTACAAGAAAATAGCCTTTCTAACAGTATACCACAGGGTAAAATGTCAGACAAAAGGAGTTAAACATCTTTCACGTTCTCTAGAAACTTGAAAAATGCTAAAAATTATTTTATCGAAGTTAAAATTCACAAACTAACAGAATCAGTGATACCCAACTCTGTTTCAACATCAACTTGGCTTTGTGCGGCCTACCATCTAACATGAATAGCTCTTCACACAAAACATGACAAATAATTTTATTTTTGAATCCTCTCCAAATCCAAAACCTAAAGAGAAAAAAGTGGGGGGACATGGCATATTATATCCCCCCCGCCTGAAAAAGTGGGGGGGACACGACCCCGTGTCCCCCACCGAATTGCGCCCACGATCATCTTTATAAGCGATGATCTTGAAGTTTGTTTTAAAAAGGACTGTCTTGGCAGTAACCGTTGCTGAAAGCTACCGTTTCAAAATAAAATTCTGGTTACCTTATGAGCGGAGTCCAAGCCGACGTGCAGTGATCGCTTCTGCACATCGGATTTATAGCAGTAATTTGTTCCATTCCAAACGACTCGGTACTTCAGCTTATTGCAGATCGCTATATCTATTTGTGTTAACCTAGTGCAGGGGTTCCCATTTAAGGTTAGGAATAGAAGGGAAAAATATATGCTGTATATATCTTCTGTATTTCCAAATATTTATACGTACATCAGTGAATACTATTTTCAAAAAACATACTGTGACTGTTGTTAAATATGAGACATAAAAACGGAGTCTACCTTTATATTTCTATAAATCTAAAAGTTCTATTAAAAATGCAGTGGATTTTTGTTATTTTTTACACCATAAGCAGTTCCCTTTACACTATAAGCAGCTTCGTCCTTGGGAGGTCTGCAATCAAGATGACCCTTGGTCCTTCGCAGCCTCCAACTCCCTCATGCATTTATACATCGATGTACTTGGAAGTCATTGCAGTTCTTCATTACAATACAGTAAACCTCGGATAATCCGGATCTTCACTAAAACTGGTGGTACGAATGATTACTTTCGTTTTTCTTTATAAAAATCTTCGGTTTATCCGGATTTTTTAATCCGGATCTTCACAAAAACGGATAAAATCTGCTCTTTTCACATCTCGTAATCCGGGTTTTTCAGTGAAGTAAGTGTACTAATTGGTCTCTTGGAAAGATTCTGCAGCTTTCAGACGCAACACATGCGTGCTCACGATCAGCAACGAACATTTAGGATTATTACAACAGCGGCAGCAACTGAACGCAACATTCGACTAATCGTAGAGACGATTATTGCGTCACACACGACATAATCTCATCACGTTGAACATATCGCTGAAGGCACGCCGCCGACCCAGGGTTTCAGTCTATTGATTAGTGTTGAGTTTGCGTGTGAAGTGTAGAGCATTATCCCTGAGCGTGTTGTACTCGGTAAGATGTTTGGAAAGCATTACCTTCCAAATTGAGTGAAAAGTATATGCATCAGTCCAAAACCGCCAGATTTTTTCACAGCCAAGTGATCTAAAATTACTAACTTAAGATTGTTCATAACTGCCTGGATATGGCGATTACTAATCTGATGTACCATTGTAAATACATCAATAAATTCGTTTTGCTCCTGCGAAAATCTGCTGTTGTGTCGTAAATGTGTTCAATTTTAAACGATTCTCACCGATATCTCAGTACCGAAATGACGTCAGGCTATAGAAACAACCATCTTCGGTTAATCCGGATCTTCGCCTAAACCGGATAAAATTGCTGGTCAAATCGAATCCGGGTTAACCGAGGTTTACTGTAGTTATGATGGCAGCATTCGCGCGTGTGTCTTAAAAGCTTGTATTTCATCAAAGTACAGTAAATGCATTAGCGCCTTCAAGCATATACTCTATACTACCGCAATATATATATCCTCATCTTCTTTTGTGTATTTCTCTTTACTGCGATGCATGTTTAAAGTCTAGCGCTTTGCGTATGGGTGTGAAGACGTTACACAATACACTACACAATATTTTACTCACACTCTTTTGTCACAAGAGCTTTTAGGGGTACATGCGCATCTGTCGAAATGCTGAAGGGGTACATGCAGAGGCGTAATGAGGTTAGATGGCGCCCGGGGCAAGAAGCAAGTTTGGCGCCCCCATGTTCGAACCTGAAGTCTTTCGGAAGCAAATATACTGTATTGAAGAAAGTACTTGTAACATTGATGGGACTTCTCGGCGCCCGGGGAATTGTACCCCCTCGTTACGCCCCTGGGTACATGGTCAGAGAAAGGTTGGGAACCCCTGATCCAGTGTCTTTGAGAATAGCGGCAATTATTACTGATTACGTTCTCTTGGTTGTCACATGATTTTTCGTACAGCGATTAAAATGTTCATTTGTTGTAATTGGTTTCAGTTGAGGCTCTCTACCACTTGAAAATTACAAATCGTGATTTCCTGCAAAGCGTAATGTCTAATGTGCGTTTCATAATAGCGGCGAGAAAAAGTACTGATCACTGCGCGACGTTGACCGTATTCACTATTTTCCTGCCAATAATCGCAAGGTTCAGGGCCGATTTTACGAGGCGGAAGAGACAAGCACTTGAGAGCATCCATTTGCGCTGGCGATACATGAATATTAACTCACGATTTTTTTGTAAAAAAATTCCCCAACTGGATGCCTTCGAAAACTGTTTATCCATTTTTTGTGAAAGTGGGTAAGTATTATCGGTGCTGTAATTCGTTTTTTGTTTTTGTGTTTTTCAATAAGTATGCTACAGTTTCTTGACGTTTGCCAAACCTCAAGTCCACATCAGTCTGTTCTTCACCGGGAATGTAGGCCTACAGTAACTTGCAGGTACAGAGCATGAGAGCACCTTTCTCGCAGCTGAAGCGCCAAGTTCTCATGAATAAAAGCACTTGGATTGATTTTACGCATGCATTGAGGACAAGCACACCCAGGCATGAACGTCGGAAGGATTTTTTCCATGGGGGGCACAAGGGGATTTTTCCAGGGAGGGGGCCAAAAGTGTTGAAATTTGGTTTTTCCCACTCGAAATTTAAAAAAACTTTTTTTGCCGAAATTTTCAAAATCCAGGGGGATGTGGCCCCCCTGCCCCCGTCCGACGCCCATGCACCCAGGTAGGGGTGAAGTGCTAAAAAATGAGGTGTGGTAACGGCGTTCCCACCCCACTACAACCCTGATTTAGTTTAAAGCCGAACTCTACCACCGATTGCTCAGATGCCTTCACACGCAAAAAGCTCCGTTAGTTCTCGCAATACACTAAGGCAAAATTCCCAACCTTTTTACGATCTCGTACCACTTGGGCACCCCGTATTTGTCAACGCGTACTACTTCCAGAACAACTAATTTGATCGAATCTTGGTTTATTCAGAAGAATAATATCTAAATTTAGTGAGATTTTTGTTTACATTCCACCAGTTGGTCGATGCGTGGCGTGAATTTGCTAACAGCGCACGAAAGTCATAACGTGGCTATAAAATAGGAACTGCAGGCTGCAGAAAAATGATTTATTTAGAAACAAAGCACGATACGTAAACTCGAAAGCTGTAAATCCAAGTTTTTGTGTAAAATGGAAGTTACTCGCGTACCACCTGGAAGACCTTCGCATACCACTACTGGTACGCGTACCACAGGTTGGGATCCCCTGCACTAAGGCAAGCTGTAACCTACTCCGCAACGGCCTGAAAACTTCAAGACAAATTCCCAGTGCTGCCACATGTTTCTCTGCAAAAATCACTAGATTCTCAAAAAACATTCACTCTGAAAGAAAATCATTAGATTTAAAATTTCTGCTTTGAAATTTGCAGTTTTGCCTGAAATGGCGTGCATACTGTAGTTATTTACTTTATTGTCCAAAGACCTTTACATCATTGGCAAGTTTGTTAAAATACATCATGCTGAAACCTGGAAAATCTCATACTAACAATCTTCAGGTTTTTCTCAAGAGCTGAAAACGACGCCACTGACGGAGTATTTTAGAGCAGTGCTTCGTAACCGGGTGAATGGTTTACCCCAGGGTGAATGAAATTTTTGCAACGGTGAATGCAAGAGGAGAGATGAATGAAATTTATGTTCCTAATTTTTCATATCCTCTAGTAACACGCATTTGTCTTGTTTTTTTTTACCCAAAACACATAAACAATCGTGAATAAAATGGCGAACTTCAAGCGTGCCAGCCTTGCGTCCTCAGCAGTCAGCAACTTAACACTTCAGAAAAACCGTACTACGATGCAGTTAACTGTGTGTATTACGTCAAGGGGATAGATTTTACCAGGAGATGCCATGCTTTGTTCAATCGAGTGGTGAAATTTCCGCTGTGCTCTCTGCATGAACATCCTGTAGGCCTACTCCTGAGCAAAGGTTATTTGCTAGAATCGCAGTATACTTTCGAAAGTTTCAAGCTCCAGTGAAAACCATACACCTGAACACTTATCAGGGTATAGCCTTATCAGTTGAAGTACAGCATACAGGCATAACTAAATACAAGAGTGGCCTGTTTGCAATACTCGTTTATGCCAGTTTGGTATGGATTCCAAGGTCTAATATGCGTTTATATCTCAAAAAATATCTGCAGCATGTCTGCGAAAGACGTACGAAAATCGTTTTGTTTTGATAAAACGAAATGTAAATATTTAGATGAAATTGATCAGGACGCGCAAGCTTCATTACTTTCACAGTTTATAAAGAACAAGATGTGAAAAGGAAGACTAGCGTCGAGAAAAGTTCCCTTCGAAAATTAAAAGGTGAAAGTGGGATGATGATTCAAGTACGTTTTTTTTCTTCCCAAATCAGACGTGCATAATCGAGCCATGAGACATCTTCTCAATGCATGTTTTGCTATTTTAAATATAGCAAGCAGTTTCAGAGTCATTCAAAACTGCGGAGTCATTTAAAAAACAAATACGGCATTCATCAGAACAAGTCCTCCCAATTTATTTCCACTGCAGTGTTTCTGCAAAGAAACGAAAATACCGTCATGGTCCATAGATGACGGAACCGGGGGGTCCGCATGGGCCTAGACCTCCCCACTTTTATTTCTGGGGGGCCTGTCTCCCTACTTTTAAATGTCGAATTTTTCCCAAATAAATGTAAATAGCAAAATTTGTGTTAGGTCCATTGTTAGAGTAAATCGTTTAATGAAAAAAATACTGCAGAATTGGGCAGTATTTTGACAATATCATTTCTAATGTATTATTTGTAATTTGGCAGGATTTCGTAATTGTTTAGCAGAATACACCGTGCACCATCTGTCACCCTGCAATGGCTTGCTTACAGCATTGGTGTTGTTGAACGGTGTTGCCAGGTGGTGAAATACAACACAAGTTTTTACAAAAATGGTGTGATTTTACATGCTTGTGTGCATGGGCGTCGGAAGGATTTTTTCGAGGGGTGGCACTAATGGATTTTTCCAAAAGTTTTTCTAGCGGGGGGGCCAAAAGTGATGAAAATTTGTTTTTTACCACTCGAAAGTAAGAAAACAGCTTTTTTTGCTGAAGTTTTCAAATTCCTGCCCCCTTCCGACACCAATGCTTGTGTGTAGGAAAAAGTTCGTGTCACGCCATTAAAAATTGATGTAAATTCAAGCGTTTTAACACTTCGTTCGCTCGCGCTTTACTCGGGCTCCTCCATGAGAGTCCGAGGTGCCCTATGCAATTAAGTATATTTTGAAATATAATTCATATCGGGCTGAATGTTTTTTGAAGCAATGGATATGTATAGAACATTGGCTTTGAAGTCCAATCCAGTGGAAAGCTCCCATTTTGAAAATAATTTCAAACAAACAATAAATTGTCTAGTAACTCGGGCTAATATGAATGAACCTAGTAAGCAAAGGACTAGCTGGCGTTATCACTGCTTGTGACGTACGTTAGTTAACAATGGAGAAGTTATCATGAGAACTTCTCATCTATTGTTACGTAACTAACGTCACAGAGCAACGATAATGCCAGCCAAAATGAGACCAAATGGAAATTTAAGTGACGCAAGCGTCGAACGGTTTTATTCAGTCAGAATAAGTCGTATCATGAGCCCGAGTGACGCTGTATGATGAGCCCGAGTGACGGGTCTCCCCTGTGACAGCTTATTTGAATTTCAGGTGGTTCACCGATACGTTTTAACAGTGGTGTAATTTTGTCTAAAATAGTGTAAGTTAGACTTTCATATGGTGTATAGGTAATGACGTCGTATTTCAATGCTTGTGACGTCACAGTTGCCAATTCAAACCGCAAAAATTTTCTATAGTTTTTTGATGTGCATTTGTGCCCGCCCACTTTGAAAAAGGTTCCGTCACCCATGCCAAGGTCAATAATGTAGCAGTACACAGCACTGAAGTGAAAACAACGAGAAACTCAAATTAGAAACACTTGTTCATTTAGTTGGTGCAAATCGTCAAACAACAATTCAAATAATCAATTGTTTACAGATTGAAAAAGGCTGAAAACCTTTAAAAAAAGGCTAAAAAGTTGAAAAGTTAGAACAAAGACAACCGATCTTTTTCAAACGCATAACCTACTTCCAGTGGCGTAACTAGAAGTTTGAGCCAGGGGGGCAAAGATAAGCTGAAGGGGGCCCACTGGTCACCGTAGGGAGCCCTTTAGCCAAAACACAGCAAAAAGTTAAGAAATGATGGTGAATCTCTGGATGTCGTGGATCGATATACTAGCTAAAAAAAAGCGAAAACACTACGAAAGACGAAAAAACAACAACCTAAAGAATACTAAATAACAAAATGTCAACTAGAGGGGACCCAGTTTTTACATTTAGCTTGCCAGGGGAGGGTGGCTTGCTCATTTGCCCCCTGTCAATTACGCCACTGCCTACTTCGCAAAAAATCACTAGATTGCAGTGAAAAATCACTAGGCCAGTCTAAAATTCACTAGATCTAGTGAAAAATCACTAGGCATGGCACCAGTGCTAATCAGGCCCGTAACCAGGAGGCATCGCCCCCCCTGGAAAATTGTGTTGGGCATAGCTCAAAACCATTTGGACATAGTTTAAAAAATTTGGGTCCCTCTCAGAAAACTCTTCGCCTCCTCTGGTGTCCCAAGCTGGTTACGGGCCTGGTGCTAATTATATTACTCCTCTGAAACAAAGATAGCAGAGATACGAAGCCTTTAAGTCCCGCACGGGCCACTTTTTTGACCCAACTTTTTAAATTTTTGCAACTCTATTACTCGCCTGCAGATTGAGCTAGAGAGCTGTTCAAAGCATCTACGGATTCAGTAAGCCTTGTAGTTGAGATTGAAAAAAAATATGTTTCGTTTTGGGTTTTCTGGGGATGACGTCACAATTAGGGCATGTTTTTGCGACTTTTGAGCCAACTTTACCTGGCCCTGGGCCCAGAACCGTCGTCAGAAAGTCGTCAATAGAGGTTTACGTTCGTGCAGGGGGGCTTAACATTCAAATTTGACAAAAATTCCACTAACTTATAGTGTTTCATATTTCAATTTGGGGGGACTTGGAGCTTTGTTTGGGGGGGCTAAGCCCACCAAAGCCTTCCCGTGGTGAAGGAACTTCCTGGGCCCCAACCCAATGAGCCATATTTTTGGCTCAAGTTTTTTTTGGAAACTAGGCTGTGATCCGCGTCTTTAGAGCCCTTGAGTGTTTTTCTAGCATATCTGGAGCCAAAATTATGGGCCAAAAACCAAAAATTGGTAAAAATTTCTACACCCACAAACGCTCACCTAGGGTGGATTACACCCATATTCTAAATGGCCATCACTCGCTAGCAGACTGAACTGGATAGCTGTTCAACCCCTCTAAAGACTCATGAAGTCTTGTAATTTAAACTGAAAAAAAATTTTCAGTGTGGGTCGTCGGCATTTTTTGCCATGTTTACATAACCACGGGATGTTTTGACATGTTTTGACAGGTCTGTCAAAACATTGGATGATGTCAACATCCCGTAGGAGTTCAACAATCGAGCCGATTTCGTGTCTCAAAGTTATACTGGATCTAAATGGATTCTAGGCTACAGTAAGAGCCTTTGGAGGGTTTGATTGACATTCTAGCGTTTCTGGTTCAAAAGTTACGGCAAATTAAGCAGAAATTAATTAGGGAAATCCCCACTAGTCCCCTAAGGAATCTGTACAAGATTTGGGGTCTTTTGGCCACAACTTTGGCACCAGAAACGCTAGGAAGTCCATCAAGAGCTCTAAAGACTCAAATTCCAGCCTAGAATCCAAATACATTTTGAGCCACAATATCGGCTCATTGTCTGGGCGATGACATCATAAAACAAAACCAAGAAAAAGCAAAACATACCCTAACCCTGACGACATCCACCGAAAACCCCCAACCTAAATCTCAAAAGTTTTTTTTCAGTCTAAACTAAAAAACGTCACGAGTCTTTTGAGGGTTTGAATAAGCTGCTGTCGAGTTATCACCAGCCGAAAAGCCGTTAGTGGGAGACTCATGCTTTTCTGCAATTTTTGGATTTTTGTGCAAAATGGGGTTTTTGATCCATAATTCTGGTTCCAGACATGTTAGAACAGGGGTTCACAACCTTTTTTCTCCCGTTTACCCCTTGCCAGCTTCCTAACATAAAATTTACCCCCTGTTTTTTTTTACTCACTAGCGCTGTAGAAAAAAACAAAGTATTGTAACTTAAGCATCATTAAATTTACTTACAGTTCAGGTGAATTTTACGCCCGGGGGGTAAATCCACCCCCGGTTGAAAACCCCCTTACTTCGTCTCATTATACACTACTTATG
>Ga0210059_1006673_pt1 | contig 18471 bp, 13 predicted proteins | sample Ectturendosymbi2_FD_188042 | JGI IMG/M metagenome (GOLD analysis project Ga0210059, IMG submission 188042) | Ecteinascidia turbinata endosymbiont from Florida, USA - Sample 2 (SPAdes) (version 2) | ecosystem: Host-associated > Tunicates > Ascidians > Unclassified | place: Key West, Florida... | reverse complement strand
TAAATTTTCATGTAGCTCAGGGGCGTAACGAGGTTAGATGGCGCCCGGGGCAAGAAGCAAGTTTGGCGCTCCCATGTTCGAACCTGAGGTCTTTCGGAAGCAAATCTGCTGTTGAAGAAAGTGCTTGTGACATTGTTAGGACTTTTCGGCGCCCCCCGAATCGATTCGGTGCTCCCAAAATAATTCGGCGCCCGGGGAATTGTTCCCCCCTTACCCCCCTCGTTACGCCTCTGCTGTAGCTTGCTATTCCTATTTTATCGTAACATTATGACTTTCGATGCGCTGTTAACAAATTTACACCACGCATCGACCAATTGGTGGAAGGCAAACAAAAATTTCATTAAATTTAGTTGTGGTCTTTTATTTTTATTTTAATGTATACTATTCTTCTGAATAAACTAAGATTCGATCAAATTAGTTGTTCTGGAAATAGTGGTACGCGTTGACAATACGGGGTGCCCAAGTGGTACGAGATGGTAAAAAGGTTGGGAACCCCTGCACTAACAGGTCAACAAAATTTTCACAAAGTAATAAAGGAAGTCTGATGATGGGAGAGTTATTTTTTACAGCTGGTGCTGGCCACTTAAGCTAAAGCATTCAACACTTAGGCTGCACTTTCACAACATGCAATGTAAAGAAAATGGTGGTTTATCAATTCGCTCTCCAATATCCAAACAACCATTCTTTGCACGCAGGCTATAAAGGCTACGTTCTACAAGGTTGCTGTTGGGAATAAACCAAACCACGCAGAAGCAAGTAACTCAGCTTACAATACAAGTAGTCAATAACTTATTCAGGGGATCTACACATCAATCATAAATCAACACTACCTTTTTTAAACTCTAAAATTATGTATAAATATTTAATGGGGGTTCAATTGCCCGGTTTGGGTTGACTCGGGTTGAGAATGGCTGGAATACGCACAAGCAGTCCCGACGCTACGGGGGGCCTTTTGTATGCTTAGTTCCCCAAAACGAAGCTCGAAGCGTCCCCAATTGAAATATGAAATATGAAACACTATAAGTCAGTGGAGTTTTCATCAAATTTTCAGAATATCAAGCCCCCTGCACAAATGCAAATCCCCCATATTGAAGACTTTCTGGCGACGGTTTTGGGCACAAGTATGAAAGCTAGCCGAATTGCCTAGAAATTCAACGTGCACAGTTGATAAAAGCCTAAGCGCGTCCTGATTGAACGATGCTTTCATGCATATCTTTTTTCCTGGTTGAAACCACTTGTATTTGTCTACCACGCTTTGAAAAAAGCACTGCATGCTTAGATTTTAAAGTATGACTTTTCCATTGCAGTTTAAGGACCAGCTGCCAAAGGCCTTGTTTCATCGCTGAAGGAGTAAAATAACCTGATTTTGACAACCGCCAATGTTCATTGTGGGAGTCGTCAGTTTGTAGCATCTGTCACATAAATTGTCGAATAAGATTGTTACCATCCACATAGGTTTTGGTTTCTTCATCCGAAATTTCACGTTCCACCGGCGAGGTCATTGGTGTTCCTCAGGACCTGTGTAACAACCTCCTATTTTCAGGGTACACTTTACAGATTGCGCTGATGATTGAGCATCGACCTTCACGACGTGTGCAGCCAACAGTAACATCATATAAGCAACGGTCACAAGTGGGCCCCGAATCATGTTTGAACACTTTCTTGAAAGTCCTTCTTGTAGTATGCAGGTTATTGGTGATGACGAAACTTGAGATGAGTACAAACGTGCCAAGAAAAAGTAGAATGTTAAAAATGCTTCGCGAACCTTGTTTTGGGATCCTTACCAGTGCCCTTGAGAGGAAAAAATGCGTTGGAGTTAGACCTGTTTTGGACCCCCTTATAAATTATAAATCATAACTGATTAAGAGCTCATTAGCTATTCAATACTATCACTAGAAAATGACATGTTTTATTTATTTCACATTATAGCCTATTCCCTTTCCAAACACACCGTAACAGACCACTCGAAACAAACCACGTTCATAACAAACCAGTTCATAACAGACCACATTAATATCAGACTCGTTCACAACATGCCACGTTCAGAACAGACCAGTTTATGACAGACCAGTTCATAACAGACTCTTTCATAATATACCACGTTCATACCAGACCAGTTTATAACATACCCGTTCCGTTCATGACAGACAACGTTTATAATGGGTCTGTTATGAACGTGGTATGTTGTGAATGTCTGCTTCTGTCATGACCAAATCTGTTTAAGAACAGGTCTGATATGAACGAGTCTGTTATGAATATGGTCTGTTATGAACTGGTTTGTTATGAATGTGGTCTGTTTCGCGTGGTCTGTTGTGAACAGGTCCGTTTCAAACGGACACCTATAAATCATGACTGATTAAGAGCTTCATTAGCTTTTCCATACTATGACTATAAAATTATATGTTTTATTTGTTATTTCACATTATAACCATTTGCCAATGTTTTTAGTTAATTTCGAAATATCCCAGGCTGATCTCAAAAGAATGCGCATTACACAGTTGCTTTGGAAATTGGACATCTATACATCAAATCTAACATTAATAACAGGCTATAACCATGCTCACTAGCAAAGCAAATTTCATAATTCTATACTCCAAATGCAGTAATAGAAAGACAAGGATTTAGTTACTCGTTTTGGAATGGATTCCACCAGTTTTTGACAGTTTTCTTTGACTTACTGTCCCGATACAGAACTTGAACAATTATGGTCTCTATTACATGGGCGTCCGCAGGGGGGCCAAAATGGGCATTTCCCCCCCTGGAAATTGGGACTAAGAAGCAAAAATTTCTGGAAAACGTGAAATCAGCAGTTTAATTCTAATTAGTTGGTTTAATTCTTGCAATGACTGTTGTTTGCCGATATGACATCCACACTGTAGGCTACAAGAGTCAGGTTCACTGTTTTGGTAACATACAGTTATGAGCTTGCAGTTCACTAAATCCGCTTCTTTGCCTGCAGAGGCAGGTTGCGAAACTCGGGAGCGAATTGGTGTACTATTGGCCTGTGTTGCGTAACAATGACAGGACAACAAATCTTCGAAGATGCACTTCAAGTCACGGTGGTGTAGGCGTTTTGCCGCATGTAACTGTTGAACGCAGATATCTTGGCAGGTAATGCAGCGAGACAGTGGCTGCTGATAGCGGTAACGCACGTAGGTTTACAGTTTATAGCAGTGGTTCCCAAACTGTGGTACACGTACCAATAGTGGCACGCGAAGGCCTTCAAGGTGGTACACGAATAGACCTACGTTTTGTTTTTCTTCACAAAAAGATAAAATTTTTACCTGTCGTGTTCTGTTGATAAATTCCTGAATTTTTGTTCCGCCTACTTGCCTTGTTGGTTTCTAAAAATGGCAATAATACTTTCTCACAGCCATTTTCTTCATGTTGCATGTGTCAATTCTGGTTTTCCAAACTTTTGATCGAACTATATTTGGCACATTACCATTTCCTGGAACAAGGTGGTACGTGTTGACAGTACGTGACCCACAAATGGTACGCGATCAGAAAAGTTTGGGAACCACTGGTTTATAGCAATGGTGGGCGAATTGCGGGTCGCCGACATATTTTGTGTGGCTCTTCTAGATGAATAGCAATATCTCAAATTGCTAGAGTTGTTGCCTCATATTTAACGTTTGTTTCATTTATCAATGTGTTTACACAAGTTCGTGAAGTTAGTCACCCGCAGTGTAGTCAGTGGCGTAACTGACAGGGGGGGAAGGGGTGCACACCGCCCTCCCTGGCAAGCTAAATGCAAAAAATGGGCCCCCCTCAGAGATTTCATGAACTGCTGAATATGAAAGTGCTTCTACAAATTTTGGAAATCCGTTGGTCTTGACATTTTAAATACTGAAATAGTGCAGTGCTTAGCAAACCAACAATCATCAAATGAATTGCAAATTCAGAGTTGTTGCAGTGCAGCGGCGTGCATTGTACAAAAATCATCTTGAACGTGCATACTGTGTGTGATGTAATAATCGCCTGTAGGTGTGGAACGTTGCCACCATTTGCGGCCATTATACTTTTACTTGCTTTGGACTGTATGATGGAGTTGTGAATAAGTTTGTCTGAAAGCTGTCATGTACTTTTCCTTTATATTAGAATACATAGAAAGTTGTGTAGTGACACTACAATCTTTTTTGTTTTGCAAAGCCAATTAACAAAGCTGTCTGCAATTCACCGCCGAAAGTTGAACCAACCGTGTGGATTTTAGCACCTCGGCTGAAGGTGATAACTTCGTTTTTTCTGGCCATCCCAGCGGGTACCGCGGCTTTCGTCAGCGCAGCGCACTTTACACGTCTTTGAAGTGGTGTGCGATTAAGCCCATAGTATGGGTCGCGACTCAAACAAGGGTTGCGATTTCGCAAAGGATCAGAAAGTAGCTTGCGCTGAGGCAATCAAAAACCTAAACCTGAGTTGTAATTTTTCAAATTTGTCTGTGTCTGTTTGCAGTGTAGCGTAGACACTTGAGAAAAGAGTAGAATGCTGACATTGAAAACGAACTTAGCAACCTACTGCCAAAAATCATCCATGCAATCAACATTTTTGTCATGTTAGCATACGCTGTTTGAGGCTTGGGTCGCAAGATGTTCACCAAACTCAGATTTCAGTTACCCTCGAGAAAGTTTTGGAACCGCTGGTTAATTAAGCAATATGCAATTATTTTCAGGAGTCGTCTGATAAACATCCACACCCAGATTCATGATCGTTTCTCAACTTTTTCCGAGTATTGCGAACGCTCTACATAGCAGTTTGGCACCAACGTTATCAATCAAAAATTTTGGTGTGTATCCCATCTCTTTACTTAGTGATCTTTGTAATGTTGATTATGCAGTACATATTGCAGTTTTGACAACGAAATACGAATATGTGCAACATAGATATGCGAAGTAGGAGTAAATATGAAATATGGTGCTCAAAAACGTAAAGAGAAAGTACAACAGCAATTTCAAAGTTCTGCTGCAAAGTCTAGACAGCCGACGAAATTTGTTGCTGCTTCCATCACCCCTACTAACAATTATTTAGCTGAAAAAGCCTGTGATGTTAACACATGTAGCAGTAGCTATTGAAAAGTTCACATTTATGATTAGTATGCTCAACGTAGTTGCACAGTTTCAATTAATCCCTTGAAAAAGTAGTCAGTATTTGGTTGCATTAATTCTTATGATAACTCGTTCACCATCACCATGTTGACGATATGCCCAAGCAAAATACATAATTAAATTGATTTTAAAATTAATGCCACCCGTCAAATCGTGCTTTAAATTAAATGAATGCAAACGGTTGTCCGCCTCACGCTAAAAATATCTCGCAAAAACATTTGATACCTTGATCAAAACAATTTACATACTTTTGTGCAACACTTAGCATCCCCATCAGACATTTTTAGCCACTCACTTCAGAACCTGATGATAAAATGTCTTCATTTCTTTCTACCGCCGGAATTACTGTTTGATGGGAAGTGAAAGTAGGTATAGCTGATGCGCTGTTTCAGTGTTTGGCATTCCCTGTCAGAAAATAAGACTGTCATTGCAAGAAGTAAGTCAATTAAGTTTCAGTGTTTGGCATTCCCTTGTGTTCAAGGGTGTCCGCAGGGGGGCAGAATGAGAATTTGTCACCACCTGGAAATTGGGACTAAGAACCAAAAATTCCTAGAAAACCTGAAGTCAGCAGCTTAATTGACTTACTTCTTGCAATGACAGTCTTATTTTCTGATATGACACACACACTGCTCAAGAGCCGGGTTCACTGTCGTGGTGTCATGCAATTTTGAGCTTGAAGTTCACTCATGTCCGCTACATTGCCTGCAGAGGCAGGTTGCGAAACTTGGGTGCGGATAGTTCTAAAATTGGCCTTCATTGCTAACAGTAACATGGCAACAAAGGTTCACTTCAAGTTGCGGTAGTAGGGGTTTAGCCGCATGTGACTGTTGAAGACATCTGTGGCAGGTAATTCAGCGAGACAATGACTGCTGATTGCAGTAAGTCACGTACTTTTATGCGATGTGAAAAGAAACCTTGCTGCCAACGAAGCGCATTTTTGGGACTTTTGTCGTAACATGGATCATTTTCTTTGTGGTGCAGAAAGGGTAAAGTCTTATGTGAACGCCCATTTGCATTGTATCGTCAGCAGCCTGAAATGGGCAAGCAATATGTCGACTTTGCCGATCAATGGAAAAATTTCTTTTAACGTGTATGCCTGTTTTGTTTATGTTTATAATGTAACATCTGCTTTGTACTGCGCTATAAATAACCATTTTTGTGTAATTCGGGTATCCTTTGTTGCAACCTCTCGCTTAGCATGTCACTAACCGGTTGTGAATTTTTGGGAACTAATTATTACATTCACAAACGGTGGCCAATGGGCCCCCTTCAGCAAAGTTTGCCCCCCCCTGGCTCAAACCTCTAGTTACGCCGCTGAGTGCAGTGTTCCCTGTGCGAAAATTTTACATTGAGCAAATGTTTGTTTCAGTGCGCATGCGATTTCACAACCATGTGTATTGAAGACACACAACCAGTGAGACGTTTCGACAGGGCTATTCGATGTATATACGTTGTCAAATTTGGAATGTTGCAAGTGCGCAAGAATGAGATTTCACTGCGCAAATGCTCTGGTGATTTTTCGCAATTGCGCACCTTCAGAAGGAACAATCATGGTCACCAGGGAGTCTGCGCGATTTGATAACAACGACAGTGAACCTAAATCGCAAGTTAGGCTCCTTAAGTTCCCAGAAGAAAATTAAAATTTTTCAAAGACACATATTTTCAAAAGCATTCTGTCGTTTTCCCAATGTCAGAATGAAAATGACTGTTTTTCGCAGAGGCAATTGCAGACCACAAAGTGGAAAAATACTAAAATAAATTGTAAGACCACTGGAGTTCCACGCCAGATTTGACCATTTCCAAGAGTTAAAACCACGCCTGGAATCAGTGGCGTAGGGACACAATCTGCCGCCCCTGGCCCTAGCAGAAAATGCCGCCCCCTGGTGTGGACAGTGATGTTATGTTTATGACGTCATCATGCTCAGTCAACCATGGTATGATCCTTTGTTTTTTTGAAGACCTTTTCGCAAGAACTATCGCCTAATTTAGCGTAAATTGTCGACTGCTTAACCTCCCGAACACCATGCCGCGGGGCCCAACGCACAGTTTCAGCTGGTAATAGCTACATGGTGATATCAGCAGAGTATTCGAACAAGTAACAACTATTGTAAACAGAAAACCTTTAGTTGGACGGTTTCCAAACCCCAAAAAATGATTATAAGGCAACAACAAATTAAGAAACATGAAAGTAAAAAACAACGGTTTTGTAGCATTTACTCAACAATTAGTATTTTCGAACAAACACAAGATCTGTAGTGGGCGGGAGTTGGTATCACCGAAGTCACCATTACTCAACTCCCAAGACGAACAACCAAACAAAACTTTTCAAAATGAATGACAGGAAACCGAAACGCAAACAGAAAATAAGAAATTAACGAAGTGGAAATACAAATAGCAAGTGTGTCTTGGGAAGAAAATCACCAACAATAATTAATCTATATTGAGACAATTGACCGATATACTTGACCAATACAACTGTAGTCCTAATCGTTTTGCAAAAAAAAAATATTTCGCACTTTTGTCAATAGACAAGAAATGCAGTAGGCTACACCAGTCCCAAGCCAAACAAATTCAAAAAAGTTATCGAAGATTTTGCAACAAATAAAGAATGATCATTACCCAATCTAACCAACTTACAGCAAAAACAATACAGCCCAAACTCAAATTTTGAGTATAATAACCAAGATCTCAAAATTCTATCCCCATTCTTAAGTGTTTTGTAGAACCATTTCTTTAGAAAGACTTCGCAATTGATTCGTGCTATCACCAACTGGTGCTGCTGCAAAAGGACCTTTGTTTTGATACTTCTCTGGCCCTGCTTGGACAAATTCAACTTTCAACGAGTCTCAAGCTATGATCTATCACTATCGCATCAGGCCGAGAGATTTAGAGGATCCTTCCGCTTTTGCTCCTCAGTTTCCACGTTGTATCGTCTATTTGCTTTATTTCTGCTGTATAGCGAACCGCCTGATATACTGTAGCTTGTGCGGCATGAAAGAAGAGGCGGGGGCAAAGATGAAACGCGAGAACCAGCTACAAGGAGATAGAAGTTTTAACGATTTGCAAAATATGCTATTTCTTGATTCTTCCCTTGCCCAAGTTGCAAAAGAGCACATCACGGTTCTCGGCCGGTTCGGCGTTCATAACTTTATAACTTTCTGGGTCAAGATAAATGTGAATAAAGTTTACATGTCGCAAGCGACTTTTTTCGTGGCGGTTGCTGCATGCATGCAACATTGTATTTAAAAAACATGCACCCCCTTGTGATTTTTGGTCCCCCTGCTGCGAAATCCTGGCGACGGGCCTGACTGTAGTAAACGTTACTGCGATTAGTTGGGTGAAATTTGGCTCATTATGACGACATAAGACTAAAAACAATTGGTACACAATGTTTTCCATTACTGGGTGCCCAGCGTTACAACACAGTGTTCACATTTTCTCAGCAAAACCTGCGTATATTAACGCCATTAAATCAACAGCTTTTCAGTCATCTATTAAAACATTATCCGGCCGATGAGCGAAAGTATTAATCAAATAAGCAACTCCCCTTTCCTATGAATACAGCACAGAAATATAGCTTAACTACTATAGAGCTTTCAACTAGTTTAAAAAAAACAGTTGCAACTGTAATGGCTGGACCAGGGTTTCTCAAACGTGGTCCTCGGCCCCCCTTGGAGCCACAGAGCGGTTATCTGGGGGCCACGAGCAGAGGCTTTCACTGGGTAGCTTTGCCGTGATATTGCATAACCCAAGTGTCACGATATATTAAGTATTCGCCAGTTAACTTAGAAGAGGGCCACGGCTCATAAACGTTTGAGAACCACTGGGCTGGGCCTTGACCAACGAACGATGCTGCAGCTTGCTAGAGTAGGCGCGTTTCGAATAGACTCTTGAAATAGCGGTGATTGTTACGCAATAATATTGAGAGATAGGTAGCGACAAAGCGGTGGTGAGTACAACATGACTGTAACCATGGCGCTAATAATATCGGCTGTGTCGCCCTCATTTGCCAAAGAAGATTCTCATGGAGCGTAGTTCAAACCGCTTGTCATAATCTTCTTTCACTGTTTCGAAAAAAGCACTGTATGGTTACATTCCAAGATCTGATCATTCTTTTTGTGTTGAGGAACTAGATTCCAAACATCTTATTTCGGTGTTGAAGGAGTCACAGATAACCTAATTTCGACAACCACCAACGTTCATTTTTGTCATGATCCAGTTGGAAGCATCTGTCACATGAATGGTCGAATACGTGTGGTACAACCCACGATAGGTTTTGGTTTCTTTATAAGAATTTTGAAGATGATTCGCAAACCTTTGATTAAGCATCCAGTTTTAACTACCTCATGTACCCCACTGCTCATGGGCGTCGGAAGGGGGGCCTTGGCCCCCTTGGATTTTGAAAATTGTAGCAAAAACAGTTTTTTTTGTAGTTTCGAGTGGGAAAAAACAAATTTCACAACTTTTGGTCCCCCCCTAGAAAAATTTTGGATAAATCCCTTCGTGGCCCCCCTGGAAAAAATCCTTCCGAGGCCCATGCTAGTTCCCGAGTTCTTTTTTTTAATTTGGGTGCAGATTTTGGGGAATGATAAACGAGGCTTTCTGCGAAAACTTATTTTCACTTTTTAAAACTTTTATTAAATTTTTTACCTCCAAAAAGATTCATATACACGTACGATACATCCTGGCTAATTACTATGCGCGGACAGCGAGCGCGGTGGACTGAGCGGGTTCACCGATAGCAGTGAACACCAACAATGCTATACATCGCATGTAAACTTTTATCGTATACGATACATACCGCGAAACAGCCTGCGGATTCATTCACGGGGACGCGGTTTGACCCAACACGTGTAACGACGAATTTAACGCGTTCATCAAGGAGGAATAAGAAAGTGGCGACGTGAAAGAAAGGGTCCAACGTTTTCCACCGATTTCCGACTTTTCCAGTCTAAGTTCCTCCATCAAGTGAGCGTAGAATTAAGTTGTTGCACGAACAGTGCAATGCTTGACATCGTTTTGCCTTAAAACAGGGGTGTAGAACCTGTTTACTAAAATCAGCAGGATATATTTGGGAATATCACGGCCAATTCGTAAAAAATTAAAAATTTTATATTTTCATAAAATGTGCAACCAATTACACATGTTTTATATAATAGTTATATAATATTTAGCAATACTTTCTTTAAAATAAAATAACTTTTTTACACTTTCATGGACTTTTAAATGCGTAATGTTCAAACCATATCAGCTGTGGGTGAAATTAATATTTTAAAAAACATTTATGTCAGTTAAAAATATTTTTTGCGTCACAGATAATTTGCAGTGGCTCTTGCAAAACATTGAAAATTTTTTATTCTAAACAAAATCTGTACTTGTTCATATTTTGCAACTTTCTCTTTTGAATTTGCCGTGATGGCGCAGTGATAGTGATGACGCAGTGATGGTGATGACGCAGTGATAGTGATGACGCAGTGATAGTGATGGCGCAGTGATCGCGAAATTGTAAAAGGCTTAATTTTCGAAAGTTTGGCTTTTTGAAAAAGCCTGTAATAGCATGATATAAAATAAGCTCAGGTCGTATTTTTATTCCAAAGTCAAATGGCTTCATTTCAGTAATCAAACCAGTTTTGTGTCTTCTTAAGGTTCTTCTCAGTTCATTTCCATGTTCTTACGAACAAGTATTTTTGTTGTTAAATGGCACTTTGTACCGGTATATGATTTTCGATGTACTCTAATTTACAAATGAAAAAAGGAACAAGCTAATGTTCAAATCAAACATACAGAAATGAAAAAACAGACAGTTGATAGAATAAACCAATTATTGAATGCAGTGTTTAAAATGGATACAAACCTGCACCAACTCTGGCTTGGATCGTCGGTTCCAGGGCTTGCGAAGAAATGGCGATTGCTTTTTTTCGAAGAATGTCGGTACAACAAAATTTTTCGTTGACAAAAATGAAACAAAGTCAGCCCGTGAGCCCAAATCATTTGCAATTGTTTGGTCTTTTAGCGGTAGTCAGTCAATAAATTGACATGCTCCAATTAACCTAACTGTCCTTGTTTTTATCATGGAGACTAGACCTGTAAAAGTAAACAAGCCAAAAGGAATTTTTCATTAGGCTATTCAGCACGTCCATTTTTCGATATGAAAAAGTGATCTTGGCAATTTTTCAACTTCGCATCCTTTACTTCATCACTTATTTACGTCATGCTTCTACAGTTTGTCAAAATCGACAATAGCGGTGTGTTTGAGTAAACTTGTTGGAGTGCCTTTTACCGCTTAACCGCTGAGGGCAGGATAGGCACCTTTGAACCGTGTTGCGCACGCAGGTGTGCGAAAGAGCAAGTGATTTTGAAAGCTTTGACGACGTAATGCCTTACGGAAGATAAATGCCTGTAAGGCGGCCTTTCTACTGAACACGATTTATGCCCTTCAAGTCCCCACCGGTTGTTTATTCATTTCTACACGCCCGGCGCGCTTGTAATGGAAAAAAGACAGCCACGGGGCACGAAAGAGGTCAGAGTCTTCATGTTGCGAGGCTTAGAAAAGTTCACGGGGCCTTTAATTTTGTTGGGAGCTCTTTGTTGTGCCAAAAATGTCTCGAATAGAACGTCCAGCTTGTCGCGTGCAAACCGGCTTCTCTCAAAAACCAGAAAGGTTGTTTGAAGCGAAATCACGCTTTTCTAGAAGGTATTACATTTTGAAGAGCGCTACAACAATGCAAACGAAGAATGTGACCACCCGCACTGTAGTCCAGACCAGGCAGCAGCTCGTGTAATAATTACACAAAGCCCGAGGTAGCTTTCTTGTTATTTTTTCGTGAATCATTATTATGTGAAATATTTCTGCGTACCATATGTCGAAAAGTTTTCTTTCAGTGATAATTTTGTATACTTTTAATTTCTTTTTTACTCTTCACTTTATTTGCAAATCAATTTTTACTTTGCAGTCATCGAAAGATGCGCTCATTTTTTCGATAGGAAATAACATTTTTGAAGATGCGAAACCTAAACAGATCGAGCTTTACACAAAGAACGTGTCGGACTTTTGCTTCACTGCAATCTTTTTAGCCCTGGTTCAAAATTTTATACAGTCACAAAGCGAATAAATATCCGATCACACTTACACTAAAAGTCTTACAGTAGATAAATAATTATTTATCTCGTCAGATCTCACAAGACGTTTATAAAAACACGATCTCCCACTTGAACTCAAACAAATATGAAAGATACGCTAACATTTTCAACGACATCTGGGTTGCCCGGTTACGAAACTTTTAACCACCACAGTATGAAAAATAAGAGATGATATTGCGCAACCCCTCTTTATATTGCGCAACCCCTATTTATATTGCGCAACCCCTCTTTCAATTTCAGGAAAACCAACGCCTAATGTTTTTCAACTTTGAGTGACATAAAATCCTTTTGCGGACTATCGTGCAATTTGGAAGATACAGCAATATTTGAGATATTGGATGCTCTTTCAAAAACTTTAAAGAATCAAGTTGTGGTTTCTGTAATGCCACTGCCATATCTATGCTGAAAAACGTTATGTTTGTGTATTTTTTATTTGAGTGTTTGGCTCATACACGTGATCCATATCATCGGAGCAGTCAAAAGAACACAAAAGTGCAAAAATGCTTAGGCACGACGCATCACAGGCCAGGTGTTGGTTGGTGCACGCTGAAGCAAAGCACAAACAGTATCTATTACATTCACACATTGTGCTTTTGTGAGCTACAAATAAGCATGCTGCACCATGAGGGTTGCACTTCATTAGCCTTGCAATCGCATGGTTTTAATGCAGTTCAGGTCATGTTTGCTATTGTTAGCAATAAATAAACCACACTGAGTTGTGACTAGTATGCTTCAATAGGGTTGGCTTGGTTTTCAATGCACTTCAAGGTATGGTTTTTGCAATTGTAAGCAACAAATAAAAATATTGCATTAAGGGGGTTATACGTCACCAGTCTGCCTTGCCATGGAATGGTTTTCAATGCATTTCAGGCTATGTTTGCTATTGTGGTTAGCCTACTAACTAAAGCACACAGCGTTTTCAGGGATGCATTTCACTAGTGTGACCATTGCAAGGTTTTCATTCCATCTATCCCCGCTATGGTCTGTTTGCTCTTGTCAGCAGCAAGATAAATACACTGCGCTATAGGTAACATGTTTTACTTTCTAGATATTGTATAACTTTCATACCTGTTTTGCTTTCAGTTGTTTTATTGCGTGGAAAAACTAAACCACTGAGCGTAGTGCAGGCCTGATTGGAACCTAATTAAGCATACCAATTAAACTTTTTGAGCAGTTTTGTTGTTAGATGCTTTCGTTTTGTCATGTTTGGGGTGCACCGGATTAAAACAAAGATGGTTAAGTGCGGTAGGGCATATAATGGCGGCAGGAGGTTTGTAAAATGGTCATTTCCGTCGATTTTCTCATGACATTATCTTATTTTACCGTAATGCTATTGTCACCCAAATTTGCGTGTGACATCATGGAATAACCATGACATCACTGTGGCGTCATCAGTGACGCCACTTTTCCTAAGTTAAGTGGGTGGTTTTCTTCACTCGACCCCTTTTGCTGATATTTTGGCAAGACATTCTGGGAGAGTGACGCAGCATGACACTTGCAAGTGCGCTTGCTCAGTGCTTTTCCTTGGCGTTGCAGCAGGTTGTCAATGAACATTTGAAATCTATTCACTATTATATCATATTGCCGATCAAAGGTCCACGTTTTAGGTCAGGGGTCTCAAACACGTGGCCCGCGAAGGAATTTTGTGCGGCCCGCGATGGTTTTTGGGAATTTTCGAATAATTAACATTTACGGTATTTAGTTTATTCGCCGGTGTTTAAAAGTGCTCGGCTAGCGAGTGAACAAGTTTCTTTTTAAAACGAACGTAGAGACGGCTAGAAACAATTTGCCTATAAGTCACCATACCTTTCGCAAGAAATAAAATGTAAAAGCTGTTTCTAGTAAGGTTCAGGTACCGCCATTGTTGCATCAACGTCATAATGCGATCCTCGGGTTACTTTATGCGTCCTCATTTGACCCTCGCAGCAATTTGAGTTTGAGACTCCTGTTAGGTTGTCATTGTCTTTCCAGCAAAGTAAGCATTTCTAGGAGCATAGTTTCTCATTAACAGTCATACTGTACATTCCAACCAGGGTTGTGTTGCCTGAATGGTGTACTGCATGTAATAGCTTCATTTGCTGACATTTGAGTGACATACCTGTATTGCTTTACAGCTATTCAATCATGTTGATGCGTTTTTTGCATTGCTGCACGTTCGGTTGCCACATTTGATAGTTCCTCGGGCATAGACAATTGTGAGAGTCACCTCCTGTTATAGCCATTTGGTAGTTCAAAATCCGTTGCTTTGTGGCTTTTCCCAACTGACTTTTTCCTCACATTTGGACATGTTAAGATTTAAGGTAGTATTGCAGTTTAAGTGGTGGTAACTACTGGACTATGATCAGAAAGAATGAACAGGTGTAATACTTCAATTTTCTGGAGAGTCATGTGCAATTTTGGAAAAGCTAAAATGATCCAACCAGCTTCACGGTACTTGGGCATCACATACACAGGTGAAAGAATCAACTGGGAGCATGATCTCACATGAGGAATTATTTTTGTGCTACCGGGGACGAGGATAAGCCTTGAAAAACACAAACTAAGTCTAAAGCAAAGCAAACATGTCCCAGCTGTTATTGTGCTGTTTAGCTCGGATTTTTCTTCTTCGAAAGAACTTCTGAGAGAACAGGAATATTATGATAGCATGGACGCTTCCCTACAACTATATGTACAAAGTGTTGGTGAATTTAAAAAATAATTTATATCTTCTCTATCAAAAAGACACGATACAATCACTGTCAGCTGCGGCAAACCATACCACATGTTCGAAACGAAACAGGCTTCTTTTTGAGAACAGCAGTATAAGATATTTTCAATTGTACTAGCAGTGCAAAAAGAGTCAATACTTTTTTTGAAGCTTAGCAGGTTCTTATGAGGGCAAGATTTTAATTTTTATTATATGTTTGAAACAAATTTTTCTGAGCACAATAAAATTTGAGAGGCGCAAAAAAATTGGGGAGGCACTGCCCCGAATGCCCCCCGTGGGTACGGACCTGAAACGTGATATTACACGAAGTTAAATCTTTGTCGTAAGCGATTTCAACAAAACCTCAAAAGATTACGTATCAAAATGTTAAATTTGCCAGCATTGAAATCCGTTCTTGGAAGACTTTCACAAATTGCAGTTAAGCTCGTCATTGCAAAACAACCCTTGCTCATGTTTCAATTCACTGATTGAACACTTCGCGTCGGTTGAGAGAAGCACTTTTCTTGAAACGCCATGAAACATTTTAAGTGTATGGACTGTCATAACCGTGACAACACATTAATGCGCAATATTGTTTTCATAACTTTGGTGGTCCAACGTATCCCAGTAGGCCTGTGATGAAGAAATTCTCTAAGATTGACGCATTCCAAGCTCCATAGTACTTCAAAAATGTTGCCGTACACATGGCGGTAACCGGTTCCACACGTTTGGAGTCTGAAGGCCGCGTTTCCTGTCAGTGCTCTTGTAAAGTGCGGCAGAAACGCCCATGACAAAGCATGGTTAAAAATGTTCACCTCACGGACAAAACAATCATTCGCTGCCAGCCTGAAAGCACTACTGGCGGCTCGTCCACTGATTCACTTGCAACAAAAATAATAAACACACATGGTCGTGTTACGCCGTATCGAAAGTGGTTGTGATGCACTTTCCGGATCAACTTCATTGGTTGTGTGGTTTTAATTGCTTTTGTGACAATGGCTCTCAGTAACTAAAGTCAATAACTAACCTGGGCTCCAAGTGTCAATAAAGAAAATCAGCTTTATAGCACTGGTAATTTTGCCTGGATAGGGTGGGTAGTTCAAATCGGAAGACTTTCTCTCCGATTTAATTATTATTTTCCTTTAAAAGTTATTCTTTTTGGTTAATACTGTAGTTGCACTTACCACTACCCAATTTGTCCTGCTTGGTGAAATTCCGGAAATGCAGTTGTTTACTTTTTTAATTTTTTTGCTCAGTGCCAAACAGACACCATAGATTCAATGGATTATGCCAGCATGAGCTGAAAAACTGAAAATGCTCGTAAACGGCACTCACCTAAATTGTTCGTTTTTTGACCAAACGGGCTTTCAAGCAGTCGGCTGTCGGAAATGCTATTGTACAAGCATCATCTCTAACCAGCCAAAAAAGTGAGTTTCTTTTTGGCAAATATAAAAATGAAGATGTGTTTTGCAAACAGTGATGGAGGTCGTCTGTACCATTCATGGGCGCCAGCAGCATTGTTTGAAGTGGTAGGGTAATTATACTGTAGAATTTTGTTGTCAAGAACCAGATGAACAAAAAATTACGTGTGTTGCTGCAATTTGTCACCTGGAGCCATTTTGCCCGCGTTTCGGTTTCATTCGAAAAAAGCAAACCATGCAATGTTATAATATGCCAGGAATTTCCCATTCTTAAGAAAATATTTTTCGAAAGGCGCCATTTCAAGCTAGGTAAAAAGTTTCGTTTGTCGGTACATCTTTAGGTTTCTATTGCAAAAACACTCTGCTATCATTGAAAAAAAAACATACAAAAAGTATGCTACAAACGCTTCTGTGCACTTTCGCACCAATACACCAGTGGTTGGAACTCATTTCTATTTATGCCGTGCCAACTTAATTACTGCGCCCGATTAACGTACAATTTTAGGAAAAATTGAGAGAGCATCAGGGAATCTTGTTACTGCAAATGCACATTTTGGACTCTATAATAAACGGCTACGGAATGCATTAACCCTGACAAAATATTAGAATCAGACAACATGAAATGAGAACTAACGGTGACTGAAGGAAACACTGAAGTACTTCTTGAAACAAAGACGTTACCTACCCGTTGTAAGATTGGAGTTAACTCATATTCGAAAAAATTTAGGAAAATAGATCGACACTCTAACCGCAGGTCTCAAGGGTGTGATTAGGTTCATGAAGCCGATTGACTTTATCTATACTAAGTGGATTGTCAGGACCAGGGGTCTCCAAACTACTTCCCGCGGACCAAATCCAGCCCGCGAAGCCATTTTGTCAATAATGAAAAACTAATATATTTACGAAAATTTTGTTAAGTTGGTATAATGTAACATATCCCAAAACTATCACATTAAGTAAGATGTCCGGCCCTCGAACTGTTGTGTAATGGCTTTTGTGGCCCACTGACGAAAAACTTCGAAGAGTCCTGATCTAGACTGATGCAGTATATGATCACCACGGTCTGTCAACTGACAATTTTTGTTACTTTTGTTTCTAACAACACAATGCCCATTTTCAACAAGACTTTGTGTGTTACTCGACCGCTTAGCAGCTCTCGAGCTGCTGCCACCCAGACTTTCGGAAGCTGTGGAGCTCATCTGTGAAAGCTACAAAAATGAACACTGGTGTCGTTATGCAGACACACTGTTATGGTTGTGGACTTGGAAGGTTACTGCTGCAATGATTGTTCTGTATCGTACAAGCTGCCGTTGTCGATTTGATTTGTTCCTTGTCGCCTGTCGCTCTTTGTTCTGACCAATCAGATCACTGAGAGACATCGCGTGTGACGGTTATTTACATTTATAGCAAAGACCAGGGGCGGCTCGTCTAGACGGGCTGCCGGGCTGCAGCCCTCCCTGTAAAATGTAAGGCAAAAGATTCCGCCAAACGGCTAAACTCGCCTTAAGTTTGGATTTAGTTACGAAAATTTCACAACCCAATAATTTTCGGTACTTCTGACACCATTTTTGCTCAACGTTTCCTAGGAATCTAACAAAACCAATGTTTCGCTGTTTTCCAACGACGCCGCTTATGCGATGACGTTTTCAGCACACTTGCCGGTGAATTTGGCGATTTCGGGGCTGTCTTCGGCACAGCCCTAAAGGAAAGAAACCAAACATTTGGCTACAAAAAACATGGTGGTATATCCACCTATCGCAAAGCGTTTTGATATTTTGATGATGAATTTTTAAAGAAAAAACGGACGAAATATGATCCTGACTTTTTTTTACTACCTGAATTTCTTGGATATTAAATTTTATAATTAAGTTTAACAATGCTTTTACTAGTACTTTGGCGATATTGGCGGCATTGGATTCAAATCTGGTCGCCAATCTCGGGCTGTGAAAATACAGCCCTTCCTTTATCTGCGCCAGTAGGCTAAGCTGAAGAGCTTTCTAGGGTTGGCGTTTGAAGATGTACGGCAGTAGTTGGTGGATCTCATTCTTGGACAACAAAAGACATGACTGGTTTAAAACATTGAAATATGAAAATTTTGAAGCATGAGAAATCTGGCAAGCCT
>Ga0210059_1006670_pt1 | contig 18477 bp, 14 predicted proteins | sample Ectturendosymbi2_FD_188042 | JGI IMG/M metagenome (GOLD analysis project Ga0210059, IMG submission 188042) | Ecteinascidia turbinata endosymbiont from Florida, USA - Sample 2 (SPAdes) (version 2) | ecosystem: Host-associated > Tunicates > Ascidians > Unclassified | place: Key West, Florida... | reverse complement strand
ATATGCCACCCGCAATCTCTGCATGCATGACTTCCTGAAATTACACCATAATTGAGATGCATACATGGGCGTACAAAAGGAACAAAAAAGTACGTTTTTAACTGCATTTGAACAACGGGAAAAAGAGACTCGCAGCTTGTTTGCTGCACAATATTGATGTCTCAGTTGTCTCTGAATGTCTTTGTCATCTGAGAGTTCAGTATCCAATAAAATCCCCAGATATTTGTATTGGGCAACAGAATTTACGCATAGACCACCCAATTTCAAGACTGGAGTGGCTGTGCTTTTTGCGCTTTTAGCCTAAAACGTCATATAAACAGTTTTGTTGCAGTTGAAAATAATCCCATGCGATTCTGCATACACCTGGCACACATCTAGTATTCTTTGTAACCAACGTACACTTGGACAGAACACACAAATATCATCAGCAAACATCAAGTGATTTGATAAAACTTCACCAATATTAACACCCTGCTTTAATGTTGTTTAGTTCATTGGACAAATCATCTAAATAAATTGCAAGCGTTTTTTGCAAGCGCAATTGCAAGCGTGATGTTCTATCTGTTGCGTAGTTGCATTTCCGTAAGGAGCCGCAACAAAATACTAGATCAAAAAGCAGTGATTGACGAAGTCTTAACTGTACACTTGTGAACATAACCATGATCCTATGAAAAATGAGGTAAAGCATAAAACCAAGCATTACGCTTCAGCTTTCTGTTTCAGTATATCGGCATGAGGCGGAACAATTATTCCTGTTAACTAAACGATAATTAAATTTTTTCTCAGACTCAACTGCAGTATTAATCACATCACGTTGCATGCTAAATTTCGAGAAAAACTAGACTTCAACATATTGATCACTTCAAATCATCACGATTGTTTTACATTGTTGGTTACAACGAGCTTTCCGGAGGGATTTCCAACTTTGAAAATGAAATGTTTTTCAGTTCCAATACAAAACTGTGCGAGGAAGCTGTCATGGAGCAGTGAATGGAATGTTTCTTTCGGCTAGAGTAGTACAAGGAAATGTGTTTTTTTTTATTGAACACGACCAATCTATTTCGCTTGAATGTTTTTCACCAAATTATAGCGCGGTTTTACGTTGCATTGTTTTGATTATTGGGTAAATCGGATATAGAATAATATCAATGATAGCAATTCTGCAGTATTTCAGCACGAATTTCCACTCATTGCAGAAAAAATGCAGCCTAGAAATCACCTCTAGTTTGGAAAAGTTGGATTTTTTGACGTGCGTCGTTAACTGTGGTCATTGCGTAAAATGAAACGTATGATACTGCAAAAATAAAAATACAGATAATAATGAAAAACAGCGTTGTTTTTTTCAATAACAACAAATTTTCTTCCTAAAGCAGTTTTGCAATCGTCATTGTGAGTGTGAAAACGAAAAGAATAAGAATGTCAATTCACACTAGATCCCTCGGGCAAGCGTTTCTTGCCTTCCTCAATGTGTGTTATGCAGCAAAACTGTTTTTCCCACAACAACCTATCCTAAAAATCTGAATCACCACTCACAAGATGTATTTTCAAACTTTTAGAATTTGGAGTGTCGCGAGTGGTCTGCGGGCGCCCATCTCCGCTTACTGTGCGCCTAAAGGTTCCGTTTTTCAAGTCTTCAGTGTGACTTGACTGTGATTTAAATCCAGCGTACCACCATCAGTGGCGCATGCTCTATCTCATCAGTCAATGATGTGATTGTTACTAGATTTCAACGCAACCTTTGGGCCAAAGTTTTTTTACTAATTTCTTCCAAAAGATACTTGACGTTAATGTAATCGGAGAGCAGGCTCTTGAAAGCTCCGTCCACCCCCGAATTGGGGGGTATGGACTGTGGCTCATACGGCTCTGATCTGCAAGCAATGCTAACAGGTGAATCGATGAAAGACTGAAACAAGATCAGAGAAAGCAAACAACATCAAGACTGTAGTGAATGAATCACACAACGCCAACTGTTACAATAAAGACTCGAAATTACGTCTTACTCAACGAAATGTATTCATTGGAGCTTCAAAACTTACTGCAAAAGTAAAATAAACTTAATAAATCACAACACAAGCTGCGATGATTAACACTACAAGATAAGTTGTTCTCAGATAAATGCATTTGAATTTCGCTTCTATAAGTAAGGCATTTCGCTACTATGGGCGTCGCCTTGCGCAGTTTCGACGAACTGCATTTCGAAAATTCTTATATTTGGTAGTATCGACGTGCTACATTTTGAAATATCAGCTTTCGCGCGTGTCAGCTCTCGCGAACCTATCCACACCTCTTTCTCGAAAGGGGACATTCTTAAACATAAGTGCTTTATTCTTTTGTGCATTCTTGCTGCGCAATTTCCAGTTATATTCTTTTGGTGATTCAACGCGTTGTACTCTTTTGTCCGACCTTCGACACGATAGCCTGCAAACCTGCATAATCGCAGTCGGTTGCTGTTTCCTGCGGCCAATGAGAACGCTCAACGCTTTTGTTCGTCGTCACTCTGATCTTGATTCTACATCGAACCGTTTTAACGTTACAAGTTTCTGACTTCACGCTCAAGTGCATCGGAGTTTTTTGTAGTATGTCTGAATATAATCGAAAGAAGCAGTCAACTTAGAGTACTACTGGAGAGTTGTTAGCGGACCAAGTGAGGAGAACCTTTTATTTTGCCTTGCTTTGTCTTGGCAACTTCAAGACGTCAGGTTGCTCAGCTGGGTGACCGACCTGTGCTCCTGCAATGACTAGGTTGACCCCTCAGCTAGTAGGGATCTCTGTGGAAGCGTAATCGTCCGACTAATCGCTACCGCAACCAGCTAAGAATCCTATATCGCATCCTGCAACATCAGTCCCTACAACTTCATTTGCACACTGCGCAAAGAAGAGTGAAAAGACTAATGTAACTTTGTGGAAATTGAGTACCAGAAACATATTTCTCGTAGCGTAACCAGGTGGCTATCAGTTTATCGCAGCTTGCCAAGAATGCTTTAATTGTAGCCAGCTTCAAATTCATAAATTCATACTTCATGTCCATCAACAAGCCAACTGTTGTTCTGAAGCGTTTTTTCGGAAATTCTTTATGCGAATTCAGTTCATATTAAGATATTTACAATTATCTGTGGTTGCTTTTATGGAGCAAGTTCAGAATATTGAGAATTCAAAATCATCAGTTGTTTAACGTTGTATCGTGTTTCACCACTGTGAAGGCAAGGTTTCAAGAGAGACAATCAGATGTATATACCAAGCCAAGTTAAATCAACACTAAGAAAATTCAGCGAAGGCAAGGATGATGACTGTCATTCGTTCATGTCAGATGTATCTGTATTGTACAAGTCTTGTGTGTCACATCTGGCTAAATGGACCACTTTATTTGCTGAATTTAAATGCTTTGGCTAGATTCCTCCGTTTGCAAACAACTGAATGGGAAAAGGATGACATGTGTTAATAGCAGCTGCTTGATAGAAAGATTTCTATTGATAAAGCTGAAGTGAACCGTTTGACCAATACAAATCTTGTTCGTGTTCCTCCAAAAATGGAAATCAAACAAATGAAATTTGTTGTAAAATGATGGAACATGATAGAAGGCAAAATATTTTGCAACTTGCTATACCATTGAATGATTCAGCGAACTGATAAAGATTGCACAGTTTTACTTTAACATTATGGCTCGTTTTGCTAATGTGGAACGATTTTTTCCTTGATGCGGCCACAAACCAAAAAGAAAGAAAAACCTATCTGGTTGAATTAGTTTCTAGTCTGAAGCTGGTGTACAATTTAAAACATCTTTCATGCAAGCAGTTTAATAAAATTGTGAAAGGCGATTCTGCATTTTTAGGAAATTTAAGAAATCTGCAAAATATTCATGGGCTAAACAGGTTAAGCATATGAGGATTTTGTTTTGTGTGTTTTGAATGAAACGTTGTCTACACTGGACGTTTTACTTCAATGATCAAAACTAATCAATGGGTCCATTTGTTATTTGACTTGTTAGGTGTAGATACTGCACTCAAGCAAGTGACAGTCGCAGATTATCTTCCCTTTTTGCGCTGTAAATGTGGCAGCCCTCTTGAGCTTGTAGAAGTTTGGGGTGTTGCCCCAGACCTCACGTACGGAATACAATTGCGAGTGGGAAACGGCAATTCGTAATGTGAAAAGGTAAATCCATTATAAGCTTATTAATAAATAAACATGGACAGAAGAAAGGGGATCGTCGCCTTTACAAGTGTTGAGCCTATCCAAGCTGTTCTGAAAAACATTAAAAAGGAAAAGAGGCAAAAAAGAGAGTGGAAGAAGTTGTAACCAAGTCAAAAAACATTCAAGTGGCTATTTTGTAGTGGCAGTGAAGTCCAGCGGAGACATTTCTGCGGATCCTGTAGGAAGACAGAAAATCGAAGAACATGTTGTTACCCACGTAGATGCACGTAAAGATGACAATAGACCTAGTTTAACCAGTGGACCAGCAGCAGAAGACCGTCAGGAAGCATCATCGAAAAACACGGTTGATGAGTTATCTGACGCATTCACTGGAGGCAAAGATATCGGTCTCTGGTCATCCAACCTGCCGGAAAAATGCGGGAATATTGGTTGTAAAACGAAGACTTATGTTTAAAACATGATGTTCCACAACACAGAAAAGACAGAAACTCGTCACGGAAATACACCACAAACCTCATTCGTCGTCAGAACCACAACGCCGAAGTCGTTGAAAGAAGCTGGCTTTGTTTTTCTCCTTCACAAACTTGTATATATTGTTTCACGTGTAGACTGATGTGCGTGGTTTCGACTAAATGTGCGCATTCCCTTATTAGAATTGGAATCTTCGACTGGACACACGCTGAGGAGCCACGAGCAATGAATGGAACATAAGGATGTCACGATTACGTTTAGTTGCAGATGTAATTAATCACTATGAAGAATTGATACAGAGGTAGATAGTCAGGTCAATCTTCACACAATACCGCCAATATTGGAAATCGCTTCTGCAACGCTTGGATTATGTCGTAAAATTTATTGCTGAGGGAGGACTGACGTTTAGAGATGATGAAAACGTTGGATCGCCCAGAAACTTTTGTCAAGCAAAATTTAAAAAAAAGAAATGCGATGCTTCTGGTGACTGATTTTGTAACAGTTTCACAAACCGTTAATTATTGTGAAATACCACGTTGCATCATAACGTTTTGTTACACTTGAGTTAACAAATGTCACGTCACTAGGTTACGTCATAAATATTAATGATCCGTGGAAACACTAGTGACTTCATCGGCCATCCCCTACCTAAAGATTCTATATCCGCACATGGGGCCTCCCACCACGCCTGGGCCTCGGGCGTGGAAGAACCGGGGGGACCGCATGAGCCTAGCTCCCCCCACTTTTAAATTTATAATTTTGCTTGAGGAAGTTCAAGCAACACAATTAGTATTGGGTCCATTGTTAAAGCAAATCGTTTAATGAAAATAATGGCAGTATTTGGGCAATATTTTTTGTAATATATTATTTGCTATTTGGCCGTAAATTTGGCAGAATTTCGTAAACGTTTGGCAGAATACACTATGCACAATCTGGTCAACCTGCTCGGATCTACCTAGAGGGTAGTGTAGATAGGGTCGTTGGGGGCTTATAAAAGATGGCATAAAATTGCTTAAATATGTTGGCAAAGGTTAATGACGTCATATTTCAATGCTTGTGACCTAACAGTTGCCAATTCAAACTACGAAATTGTCCATAGATTTTTGACGTGTGCTTGTCCCCCCCCCATTTTGAAAAAGTTTCATCCACCACTTGGTTGTAGTCACACAGAACTTCCTTGAAAGCCGATAAGCTGAAATTTACCCAGAGTTTGTGGAAGATATGTTTTCCAAGTTCAAAGATTCAGGTGTGAAGACGAGTATCAACATTCAATTTCTTCAGCAATTTAGATCTCATTTAAAGATTTATTGATTTGAAATTAGAAGATGAAAATAAATTTAAGAATCGCACCGGAAGCAGTTAAACGGCTTGTATATTTTAAGCCGGTGAGTAAATACAAAATCAGGGCAAAATTGGCCGAATCACAAGCATTTAATTTTTAGGGAAGGCTGCAACCTGTCTAGACGAGCCGCCCCTGCGTGCAATGATGCAAGTATGCTGAATTCACTGAAGAGATTACGACGGTTGTCCATCTCTAGCCTTGCGCATTAGGCATGCAAGTATACCCACCGTCCGTCCTAGGACTTCAAAGCCTGTTGTGCTTAAAAAAGTTCGTCTATTCACGGAAGTCATGAAACACTTAAAAGCTCAACCAGAACGCTGCACTGTCTCACCGAGCTTTTTGTTCACATTAAGCACTCAATTCAGACTTCACACTGACCGTGGTCTGCAATCATCTTCAAGGGTCAATTTGTGACTCCTCGAGCTGTGATTGCTCGTTTCAAAAAATCTAGCGAAAACCGTTGCGCAACGCCGTGACGTGATGCAAGAAACACACCGATTTTTGCTAGACCAATCGCATCGCTGAAAGCGTTTTTCTCGTAACTATGTCCGCAAATGGTAAGTCGAATGATGGAAAATTTCGAGATGATACCCCACGGGATTCTTAAGCTTTTTCGGTCACAAGCAATCGAGGTACAGGTGTCTCGAATTGTGGCGTCAGCATGGCGCGACAAGGCGGAAGCAGAGCTGACGTGACCGCAAAGCCAAGTGACCAATCATACACATCGACAGAAAAGGAAGAAATATCAACTAAAGCATATCTTGCGTTGGTAGTGATGTCAGTACATGAGACAAGACATGTGACAAACAGTTCAACTTTTCAAAATTCCTGTCTGTTCTTAAGTTGCCAGTCAAGTTAACCTTGCCTTGTCAGAAATCAGCAATTTGTCAGACTCACGGTCGGCTTTCTTTTACCGTGCGCAAGTGCACTGGTTGCAGTGGAGAAACCGCATTCAGCCCAGACGACATGTTGGAAGTAACCGTCGCAAACAGTAGTAGGCTTTTCTGATTGGTTGGGTCGCTCACGTGCTGCGTTGTTCGGAGGTGGGCAAATGATCTCCCCGCCATTGCTTTGATTGCATTTTGGAGTTCACGTTAGCCAAGGCAACGTGACGGATTTGACAATCACTGACGATAGCTCTGTGTTAAAACGTCCGCCTCTCAATTGAAAGGATGGGTGTTTGACCACAGCCACTGAGTGCCCTAAACCACTGAGTGAATCACCGTAGCGCTGTTTGGGCAAAAGCGTTCACCTCAACCGACCCGACAAGAACAAGAAGCAAAATTCAATTGGCCTGCCGCCAATTGCCGTCACCAAAATCAAATTAAAAAAAAAGAACGTCACCGACGCCTGAGGTCGCGAAGGCTCTATACGATTTTCTTTAATTTTCGCTCACGTTGTTTTCATGTTGATTGGAATTTGTCGTGGACAACAAAATGATTCCAATAGTTGATGAGAATCTCCAAATTTTGTCTCATTATTGACTGTTTGTTTTTCAAGAACGGCAGTGATTTTGTGCTGGCTCACATCCAAGTATTAACGAAGCATCAGCTGCTGTTTACATCTGGACATTCCGGCAGTTGCGGACACTAAACTCGGATGTAAATTAACTACGGAACAACTTCCAGTAATAAATTTCTTGCTTTATTGTTTGTGCAAAGTTTACTCCACACAAGTCTTAGCTCACAGTGATGGAGTACTAAAATAAACACGTCCATGAAATGTATCTTCTATGCAGATCTGCCAGTTAAATGAAATTATATTGCTATTGCGCGCGAACCAACTTTGGGTGCAAAGTGTACAAACATGCATCGAAGCATAAAAGAAAATGAGAAAAATCTAGCATGTCACCTCCTGTTAATTAAACTGTTTTGTCATTTTCGTATTCGAATATATTTTACGCCACCACGTACTTTTTTTCTTCACCAAATTCTCTGTTTTCCTTCGAAATCATAAAAAAAAAACTAAATTAACCTAGAAAAGCCATTGTCTTCAATTTTTTGGGTAGACGATATTTGATAATTTCACTTCGCAGAAATGCTCTCCATAGGCTAAAAGTTTAGCTTTGAAATTTGTACAGTAACTATTCTGTTTGAACTTTTGTTACAATGGGTGAAGTTATGGACGATTTTTAAAACTTCACAAGAACGCTGCACAGGTTCTGAAGAAATGTACAAAAATACAAAGTTAAGTTATGTTTTCCTATTGAATTATGCGTTATTTCACTGTTCATTGGTCTGTAAGATGAGATAAATGATTTTATAACAATGCTCTTTCACGGTCATTGATCAGAAGTAATAATAATGTTGCACAACGCGTTAATGATCACTTTTTGCTGACATAGTTGTAAGCGCTGAAAATTAAATTGAATGGACACGTTTGCACGTTTTTTATCCGTACAATTGCAACTAAGATAACTTTGCAAATTCGACTTGGATGCAAAATATATTCCTAAGAATAGAAGAGACACCTTTTCTCAGTGTTGCGAGTAAACAAGTAGTATATATATATGGGGATAAAAAAGTAAGACGCAAACTGGACATACGCTATCCACTGTACTCATGAGATAGTGAACTTTGCTAAATCTCTACGCTCCGTTATCTCTAATGTGGGTGGACTTCACGCTCCATTTTATAGAAAGACGTAAATTTTGCATGCATGCTGCTTGGGCAGTTGCGTTTCAGGAATCAAGTTTTATCTTTTCACGTTTTATCTTTTCACGTTTATCATTTCAAAAATCACGTTTTCTGCACAATTTCTTGGTAAATTTTTGAAGCACAACAAAAGTTCGAGGAGATGTTTGCAAGTCTTTCGTACAACTGATGTGCAATGCGTTTTCAGCTTACAAATTGACTGACTTTTCGTTTCTTTTGTTCATTGGCACAACTCCACCAATCATTTCGAATAATAAAAGCGAAAGCTATCATCAGTGGCAAAAAGATGCGGCAGCAAAAGTCGTGTATGCAGATATCTTTTTCAATTTTGATTTCCCCGAACACAGCAACCTATCGACAGGCCCGCAAGCAGGGGGAGCAACTGGGTAATTGCCCCATTTCCAGAAATTTTCAAAAACATTATGAAAACGTCAGAGACCGTTTTAGTTATTAGCTAAAACAGTAAGTTGCAAATCATTTTGCCCTCCTCCGAAATGTTAACTGTTTCCGGCCCTACCTATGGGGACAAATGAATTCTCATAAAAGTTCTTGCAGCAGCTGTAAATATGACTGATCAACTACACGTCGATTCATAATCCTGAATACGTTTTTCGTCTTTGTGAAATCAAAACAAAAGTTTTTATTCTGCAACAAAGTGTGCAAAATTTCCATTTCGATTAATCCTTCCCATAGACGAATATGTAGCAGCAGCACTAGAAAATTTCAAGATGGCAAATTGTTTAAAGACTGCGAATGCAAATTATAACTTTAAGTTTTTCTTCAAGTATCCCTCTGCAAGGCAAGAATCTTGCCAAAAGTATTGTAAAGTCTATGTCTCATCCGGTGTGTTTTCGCTTGCTTTACACTTGTGCATTTACTCGAGATTATGCATATTTACGTTTTGCAAGTGATAACGTGATAAACCGCTTTATTTTTTGATAGAGGAAAAAGTCGCACAGGAGTTGTCGTGGAGTTTTTAAGTTCTAGGTTGTGTGCGTTCTTGTTTTCAATAACGACGTCATCAATAAGTCAAGCTGTAAATGCTGTAGGAATAAATCCTGATTGACTGAAGAGTCAATCTTGTTCTGCGTTTTCTGTGTGGTTTTGCTGTTACGTTTACCTGAGAGTCAGTCATGCGTTAGAAACTGACCATTATAATACAGGCAGAACGGAATAGTCACCGTCAGATATGGCAGCACGCAGTGCGCGTTTTTCTGCAACCGCGGAGAGTGGGAAAACAAACTGAACGTCTTTCATAAACAGAAGAGTCATTTGAATGAAGAAACTGCATATATACTTGTACCTTTTTGAGAACCATAAACAGGCGCAGATAATACTAAATATTAAACTAGCATTTCGGAGTACGAAGTGACACATACTTCTGCGTTAAAACCGTGTGAACTCCAGCAAATGAACTTCACACATTAGGCCTTCAATAAACTAAGGAGAATTCCAGGTTTTCGAAAGATATATCGAAATATTTTACGAAGTGGAGTTCTGACCTTAAAGGAAGACCAGTTTTTGATCCCGTTGCAAGAATTAGAGCTCCTTCGCGAAATGAAACATTACAACAGTACATACAATACACCAATATTACCATGCAGGCGATTAAAGGAACAGTAAGAAGGAATAAAACAAACAGTCAATAATAGTCGACGCGTTTTGAAAAACATCACCTTTGAAGTACGAACTATTGAAAATCTGACAATTTCGACTGTGAGGCAGCAAAATTTTACGGGCAGATTGTCACCGATAATATACCTTCGGATGTCTGGGACGATGAATTGGAATTGGATTTGGACAAATTTTGCATGATAGTCCGACGTTGCGGATCACTTTCTTGACGATGTTTCAGGAGTGATAAACAACATTAGTGATAGAGGCGCCACAATAATACTAACACCGAAGATGACCTCATTAGTTTTCTTTCAACACCAGTGCTAGCCATCATCATTGGACTAAGCGTAGTTACGGAAGGCTCCACTTTGGCTTGCGTCATTGCAATTGCCAGCCGGTATAATAAAACAAGGGATGTGCCCGGTCCAAGCAAATCCAAAAATAATTAATTATCCCTAAGGGAATCAATTTATTAATTTGTGTTTTTTCAGCCATAAATCCAGGACCAGAAATGCTAGAAAGTCGATCAAGGGCTCTAAAGACTTGTATCATAGCCTGGAAATCAATAGAACTTTAAGCCACGAAATCGGCTCATTAGGTCGGCCGGTGACGTCATCCAACACCGTAAAACCTGACCTAATTATGACGTCATCAACAAAAAAGGGTAATACAAAACTTTCCATTTTTTAAAAATCGAAACTTGAAGACTTCCGGATCTTTAGAGGGTTTAAGCAGTTCTCGTAAGAAATAAAGCCTGAATTCACTGTCAAATTCCTGATCGAGCTCGAGGAGCTCAACGCTTACTTCGACGTCGAAGGCTTGGAACTCGTCATGGAGCAGCTTCGGGTTTAAAGGAAATAAGGATGTGGAAACAGCTTAAATCCTGTCGCTCCAACATCTTGGACTTGTTTATGTCATTTGCATGGGCCTTCAAAAGCAGTTGATCCGCTGGTAACTTCGGGGTCGTTGCTGCGGTGGTAGACAGTGTTGCCACTGCTGTTTTTTTCACCAGATCTGGGGTTTTTCTGTTTTATCTGGGGTTCTGGGGTTTTTACTGAAAATCTGTTTTTTTTTTACTCTGGTCAAATTTTAGAAACATATATTGTATTACTGTATTTTCCATTCAAGAATACAGTAGGCCTAGTTTCAAACAACGGCGTGATGATGTGCAGAGTCAGTAGCCAGTACAGTTGAGTAGGGTTTGGCTTACTCAAATTGTGTGAAATCTGATGTTTTGCACGTTAAGCACTGACTAGACATAGGTCAGCACTCCAATCTATCGCTGATATGTCAAGGGCTGGTTGTGCGTGATTTTGAAATGCTTTTTTTGGTTTTGAAGATGCTGTGGTAATGGTTATGGTTTATTGTTTCATATGACTCAGCCAACAAGCAGAAGCACCATAAAAGCCATCGCATGCAGTAAACCAACTATTTGCGAAAATCAGAGCAAATGAAAACACAATGGCACAATAGCTGATCAGTGTAAACGAAGACGGGCGCTGTGTCATATAGGATTGGAGAAAGACTGTGGCGGTCATCTAGTCAACCAACCCCGTTTATCACTTTTTGACAAGTGTTGGAAACAACAGTTGAAGATCGAATAAGCATAATGAAATGAAAAACAAAAAACGAATGAACGCAGAACATGGTGAAGAAAATGTAAAGGTGAAAGCGCATGCCTATGTGCATAGATGAGTGGATCGAATTTAAGTGAAGGAATTTGGTGTGGTTAGAGTATTTTTAGCAATACAAAGAAATTAAAAAATAGTAATAAAAAAGTAAAAAGTTACAAAAACTAATTCATGAGGAACAAAAGAAAACAAAGCAAAACAGAATAAAACAAAAAGTGTACTTCATGCCAGAAAGCATAGAATATGCACACAGACAATGCGAAAAAGCACATACACACAAAAAATAAAACAGAGTTACAGAATACTAGAATACACAGTAGTTTGTTCCCGACAGGTGAACTGCTGCTGAAGTTCATAATTGATAATTTTTTTCATGTTGGTGGTGTTTCTTAAGTTTCCATTTAAAGGTAAAACTGTTCTTTGTGTTACAGGCGCATTGTGATAGGTACACGAATGTAAGTAAGACCATTTGAATGTAAAATTAGTCGTCAAATATTGCAATGATTTGGGTGAAAGGAAAACTGTAAGACCTTGAATGTATCATGTACATGTTTCAATTTGTGCATTTAAGTGAAAGCAAAAGAAAACATTAAACGTTTTTTAGAAAAGATCTAACTATTTATATTACTGCATACATTTGACTTGCTGCTAGCCTACTTGTAAATTGTCAGTATATTTCAAAATAGACTTGAACTTGTTAAAAAATTGATTCAAATTTCAAATAATGCATATTACGTCAATTTTTAATGTGCAAGTACTAGTGGTAGCGTACATTTCACGTTTGGTTTTACTTTTCTTTGACATTTTGCATGTCAGTTTTTTTTTTTTTTTCTGGGGTTTTTTCAAGGTCAATTCTGGGGATTTTCTTTATAACAGAGCGGTAACACTGGTGGTAGAGGCTGCAACATTTGGTACTTTATGAGTAGTCGTCCTGGTGGGGCTATTAAAACAGACCTCGTGGAGGTCACATGAGATCGAATTTCGGTGGCATCCGTTTTGCTTGGGGCCGTTGTCCCAAACGCCAAACGAGATACCATTGTGTGCCCTTCCGTCTGTGGGTAGAAAGACTGATTAGGCTTCACCCAAGTTCCTATCTTCCACACGACATGCCGTCCACCCAACATGCGCCGTAAGGTTACAATATCGTTGCATTGTTGAACGTATTTTGCACATCCAACCAGTGACGAAGCAAAGTTAAGTGCTTCCCGGGGCCGACCATACATGTTCCCCGCTTTCCATTTCAAAAATATGCTTAAAAGGACTTAAAATGAAAGATCATGTTTCCAGTTCAGTAAGGATATAAGGAATGTTAAAATCATATTGAACATCAGAATCAAACACACACAAACTGAAATGGTTCCTAATTGTTTATCATTCTCGATTATGGATTTTGCTTTTTCTGCTTGTTCGCAGACATTCTAATCATTTGCTCTTCCTGTGTTTTCTGCCTTCTTTACATGTGCGTTATGGACCTGATATATTTCGTTAATTTTCTTTCCTGTTCACTTTTTGCCTGCTGTAAACCGCAACACGTAGTTTTAATTGTTTACTCATTCTGGGATATCAAACAAAACACAAAAAAAAAAATTTTTCGGTGCCCAAAAGACGTGACGGTGGGATACCGTCACTATACTGCTATACAGATGTAAAGATTCATATAGTTTATATATCGTGCAGTATCCCCAGTTTAAACTAAAACAAAAAATATATACTGCATATAGGCTAGTAAGCTGTAATAATAAATTTAATAATCTAATCTCAGTAATGTAAAGAATTGTTCGTTGTTCACTTCCCATTTCAGTATTGATGGGTTATTTTTCTTATAATGTATAAAACGTTAGCTAGGGTTCTCGTAAGGTGCGGGTCTTTTTTAGGAAAAATTTGTCAAACAGGCTTAAAACCGGCTGTGATTAAGAAGAGGGCTTGAAACCTCCAGTGTGACCTACAAACTTGGTCTTGATGTTGGTTGGGCTTCTTCCTAATACGCGTGCACGGCAGAGATGAGCATTGGACTGGACTTGGATTGGTCTGGATCGGGACAACAACGGATTATTTTGGATTTGGATTGGATCTAGGCTGCATATAATCGTTTCAAAATTTAGGATCATGAACGGGTTTGGACTGATTTAATGGAAAAGAATTGTGGCATTTTTGCTGTTGAAAAGCTGCATCTTGTTCTTTTTTAGACTTCATTTGGACTTGGAATTCACATAAAAAAATTATTTGGATTATGGTTGAATTGTGCTTTTAAATATGAGGACTGGATCTGGATCGCATAAAATGACAGTCCGGTCATATCTTCTGGTGCACATGCGATATTCCTTATCTTCGTGACTTCATCCGCTAGCATTACAGGTCTACTGAGACGAAAACTGTACTACCAGCTCTACCACGAAGCCTTTTTATTGCTCAGCAGTAATTACAACGTTTTAGTTCGACGGAAATCGCACTGAACAACCTTATCCACTACAGCGATTGTCAAGTTATGCAAATCTTTCGGCTTAAATACAGTACAAAATCCTGTTTAAATAAAGCCTTCGTCACAACCCTGACTAAACACGTTCTTTTCCTTGCGTTAGGTTTTACAAATGATGTTTATTGCTTATAATTAATCAGAATGAGAGCCAAACTTTTGCTAAGCTTTTCTTGTTGAAATGACTTTATTTTATGACTGCAAAGATTTGGGGTCAAATCTTCTTCTAAACCAACTATACTTATCGTCTGAAGCTGACGCACTTTGCTTGCAGTTCAAGCTTAAAAACTGAGCTTCAATTACCTATGTAAACATGCCAATTGCACTATCTCGCTTCAAAAACGTCGGTTTCCGATACCTTCAGGAGAGGGCAACTAAATTGGGTCGGGGGAAGCTCTGAGAACGCCGCATTTAGCGGATGGCTGTACCTTTTAGCAGTCCCGTCGCCATGGGGGGATTTGGTGGGCTTATCCCCCCCAAACAAAGCTCAAAGCCCCCAAATTGAAACGTGAAAGACTATAAATAAGTGGAGTTTTAGTTAATTTTATAATGTTATGCCTCTCGCACAAACGAAAAGCCCCCGCAGAACTGCAAAACCCCCCTATTGAAAAATTTCTGGCGACGGTTCTGCCATTCGGATTAGGTTGTTTAAATAAATAAACAAAACAATAATGGTACACAAAAAAGGTTTATCATAACTGTTCTTGTGCAAGCACACTCTATCCACGCAAGCAATCCAATGCGACAATTGTTTGAACCCTCATGCTTTTCAACACGTTTTTTGAAACGAGGAACAAGATTACTTGCTGAGATCTTCAGCAATCCCTCCACGTTTATATCAGATTTTTCTGAATCCTACCGCGGGCCACTGAAAACGCTGTGACGAGCCAAAGGTGACACGCGAGCCACTCATTGCCCATGTTCACCCCTGCTTTGCGTCATACAGAAAAACATCGATTCTGTTGAAACTGAGCAACTATTCCTTTGCAGAGTTCTTCATCCGCCAAAATTTGATGTTGTTCAGCTCACGTAATGAATAGGCTATAGCTGGTTACACTTGTTTATTCAAAATCTCCCAGTGAACAATAAACAGTAGCATCAGACGTGCCAAGAAATATTTGCAGCCAAAGCCTATAGGGGTCAGGTGATATAACCATGTGCCGTTGGGGCGTTGCTAAAAATCGAACGATAGGAGAACAAGGATTAGGATAACTTTGACGTACCGTCCTTTCAAGCAGGGACTTTTTCATCATATTTTGATTGGGAAGATGAATTTTGACCTTGAACTACCGAACGAATAATATTTGCTAGCCTGCCTAAAGAATGTCTTTTCTGTTCTTTTTCAAAGGACTTTTGATTGGTTGGGGAGAAATGGCTTTGGTTGGGTAGAAAGGTGCAGAGACTGAAAGGCAATTACCCTGAGTATATATTTTTAAAATCCATTGTTTCAAGACAATCACAGTAGTTTGGATTTCATACAGACCTCGAAGTAATCATTTTATCAATTTACTCACTCCACAATTACATTTTCATGTTTTAGGCAAGGATTCTAAACACAAAACTGAAAAAGTTCAAACCACTTTTAAAATTAATTTGCAATCAACAACTTGTCGCCTACCAGAAGGTGCCGCCCCGGGTCCAGAGCCCAGGGCCCCTTTGCCTTGTTACCGCATCCAGCTAACACTTCGTTCTGTTCAATTTTCACGGGTAGATTCTGCGCTAATGCGTTTGCTTTTTCTTTGCCCGGCTGGGGCGTCTCGTGGCTTGCAATTCTTTTCACAGTACGATATTTAAAGGTAGAGCGTTATGTAGTGGAATGCGGGGTACCGCAAAACATGTTCATATCAAGGATCGGTGTCTCGACCCCAATGGCATAGGCCAGTGATGACGAACCTTTTATAGACCGAGTGCCTAAACGGCAACCCTTAACTCACGTATGTATTCCAATGTGCCAACACGGCAATTTAACCTGAATGGGCCAATTATGTTTTGGGTTAGAAAAAAGAACTTATGCATTAACATCTTTTGTCTTAAAAAATACGCACATTAACAGAGCTTCCAAGATGCAAACAGTTTTTTATTGAAAGGTAAGAGTTTCCATTTGGCATGCTTTTGAACAATTAAGGTGGTTTTTCTGACAATTAGTCTAACCTTGACTCATACCGTATCTTGTAAGTTTGAGAGAAACAAATGCAGCACTCAGGCCATAGTCTGTTTTTGGTGTCAGATATGATATATTTCACAGCTCGAAACAGCTGTTCACACGCATAAGATGATCCAAACAAAGTAAGGGAAGCAATACCAAGTGCTTTCATTGTTTTAAAATCATTTGGCAGAGAATTCTAAACTTCAAGAATTTCATTTTCAGAACCAGTGTGCTGTCATTTGTTGCTCCCTCGCCCTCAGCCACTTAGAGAGAGTCGAACCTACGACCTCAGCATAACATAAGTGAAATAGGGTTTCCCCACTCGACTAGGTTCACTCTACTCTTGCTGCTACAAATTCAACGTTACATATGGCAACTTTATATCAACACCACACATTCCTTCTATCTTGGATAGTGTTTCACGCATGTCGTAGAATTTGTTACCCAGATACAGTTTTCTTAAAATTCCAATAGCTTCATTTCTAGATTTTCTAAATGTAATCAGTGTAAGCAGGAAAAATCAAGTTCTTCAAATTTGGCTTGATCTGGAAAAGTGGTAAAACATAGGTTTGTCTCCATTTTACGAAAGGGTAAAAATATTTTGCTAAATTAACATTTGGAGCTGCCACAAAGTCAGAAAATTCTTTGTAGTTTTTTTGATGGCTTGTAAGATTGCTTGCAAATGTTGTAGAATTTTTTAAATGCATTTCTAGATTTGGAAAATATTTCAGCTGCCCAATTTCAAGGTATCCTTCCAAAACCTACTGTAAATTTTCTCTCAGTTTTGATGTCACAAAATATCCTTTCTGCTGTCTTCCCAAAAAACACCTTGTAGTTGTTTGCTTAGTGCAGGGTCTCCAAACTTTTTTATCTGGAGACCAAATAAGCTATTACACAACAGTTCGAGGGCAGGACATATTAGGTAATGTGATTGTTTTGGGATATATTGCATTTCACTAAATCAACAAGTTTTTCGTAAATATAGTAAATTTTTTAATTAGTGACAAATGTTTTTCTCTGGTCGGATGAAACTGCTTCGCGAGCCGGGTTTGGCTCGTGAGTTGTAGTCTGGAGACCCTGGTTTAGTGTATTGAAGTGTGGTGTAAAATCTCTAAAAAATATGAGAGGTTGGCAAGCCAGGCTATATCAGCGAGCTGTGGACAATCCTGCCTTTTTCATTCATAAAAAGGCCCAATTTCATCTAAGCTGGCTACAAATCTCTCCAGGACTCGTCCTCTGCTCAGACACCGGATTCGTAAACATACATTCGTGAACATACTGTGCCTGAGCCCTGAAGAAGTGTTTGAAACGGTCGACAGTCAAGAGCACGAGGCATGATACAATTTTTCTATTTTTCTGGCGTCTCTGAGGACATTGTAAAATTTTTGCTGCCTTCTTTGACGCAAGGAGCTTCTAGATGTATAATGCAGCGGAAATGAAAGACTTGATGTTACAAACAACTGCACGAAACAGTGTCCTTTCAGGTGGCTGTCCCAGTCTTGGGAGTAACTTGGTCCCGCGTGCCTCTACCTATCTCAGTGCTCTTCAACCTTTTTGTCAACGCAGAACCCCTCATGTACTTTTGCGTTTGTCATGGAACCCCACTAAAAAAAATTAGAAATTATGAATTGCTTGGTCAGAAAATTAAATATTTCGTTATTACACTGTTACACTTCAAAAAATAATTAGACACTTCAAAGCATAAATAATTATTACAAAAGTTATTAAGTCAGACATTTAATGACTCTGTTGTTGTTGCTGTTCTTGTACAATCTTCTTAAATCGAGGCTCAACGTTGCTTAATGCAGTTCTCATACACATATCGACCTCCTTCAAGCAACTTCTGTTTTTGTTCTTAATAGTTGTCAAAGCAGAAAATGCTGTTTCACACAAATAGGTATTTGGAAATTGACACAAAAGTTTCAATGCTTCCTTTGAAATTGCTGTCCCTTCTTTGCACAGAAAAATCCAAAAATATTCCTTTCCATATTTTT
>Ga0210059_1006669_pt1 | contig 18477 bp, 10 predicted proteins | sample Ectturendosymbi2_FD_188042 | JGI IMG/M metagenome (GOLD analysis project Ga0210059, IMG submission 188042) | Ecteinascidia turbinata endosymbiont from Florida, USA - Sample 2 (SPAdes) (version 2) | ecosystem: Host-associated > Tunicates > Ascidians > Unclassified | place: Key West, Florida... | reverse complement strand
GTACCCACATGCTGACAGCCCGGGTGTTGACAGCTGCAGGTCCGCCGCCTACCAAAGTTCCTAACGGGGCTTGAAAACCACATAAACCACTACTGACGTTGCTTCATTCAAGCTTCCAATGTGGATGTGCGTTTGGGGACGAATGAAGCACCCGGGGATACTGTCCGTGTGAGGCTGTCGTATTCTAGTAACAAAGGGGAGGACCCTTAAAATACACCTACGGATGAACATAGTCGTGCAAATGCGATCCATGTTGCTTGTGATTGCTTGCTGTGGCCACATCGTACCCTTGTAGTGAATCGGTCGCATTTTGTGCTTCGTATCGAACGTGTACTGTACTTCCTTCGCCAGTGCGTTGAACCTCCGGTTCAATGTAATTTTAGGCTGGGGAGGATGAAGTGAATTGGTGCGTGTTGTTGTGCACTAGTGATCTGCAGCACTGTGCGCAGTCGTGCTTTCACTTTGCACATTTCATTGAAGTTCTCTGCAGCTGCCGATCATACTGATGGTCTGCATTCTCGATTGGATCACTGCATGCATTCTGAACGTATGCATAAGTTGTAAGACTGTTCCAACTTTTCAGTAAAGCCGTTAAACAAGTAGGTGACAAGTCACTTCAGTTAGTGGTCCACCTATATGTTACTTTTTTTCAAATCTAGAATCGCCACTGTGCCTACCTGTATATGTGTGTAACAAATTATGATATGGGATAGAAAGCATAAGCAATAGTCATTCTGCAAGCAGCCAGTTGAGTAGTGAATTTATGCTACTCCATTTAATTCATACACTCGCAAATTTGGCTTTGAAAGACACAGTGCCTCCTCAGTCACGAACCTCACCGCACGTCACTGTAAAAAATATATATTAAATACAGCGAATTCAGGGCAAGCGCAAGTTGCTTAAAAATCCTGAATATAAAAAGTATATTGAATATAGTGACAAATTTCAGGGCAAACTCTGTTTTTCAGGGTAAGCGCAGAGTTGCTCAAAAATCTTGAATGGGAAGAAATATATTCAATACAGTGAAAATTTTGCGGGAAAACTGTTTTTGAAGGCAAGCGCAATTTGCTCAAAAATCCTGAACAGTTAACATATTTTCAATACAGTACATTCAGTGTATATTCACTTGGAGTGATCGGTGTAATTTGGGCTAGTGTAGTGTGTAATCTGGACCAGGCCCGCAACAAGAGGGGTGTCAATCGGGCAATAGTTCCCCCCGAAATTTTCACAAACATATGTATTTGTTAGGTACAGCAACAAGTTACATCATTCCACCCCCCGAAAATATCAGTTGGTTGCCCTGATATGGACTAAAGTCATGACTGGTTATAATGACTTTGATCTGGACTAAGTCCTCGTTTTTATTTAATGCCATGTTTTACGTGCTTTTTTCAGAACTCTTAAGTTATCTGCTGCAGCATTGATCTTAACATCAAATTTTAGCTGACTGGCTGAGGTAGGGAAATTTTGAAGTTAGTTTCGTGAATGCAGTGTGTAATTTGGACCAACCCTGGTGGCGGTTTGTGTAATATGGACCGGTGTTACAAAGGACAATACTTGTATAAAGTACTTGGAAAGTGTTTTACAGGCTACATATATAGGAACATCGTACACTACTGTACACGGTACAATCACAGTATACGAATTCGATACAACACGTATAGGCACACCGGCACATGCATTTTGAGTGCGTGTTTCATTTCCCGAGGTGCTTTAGTAGAAGCGGGCCGCACGGACGTGGAGATTGCTTGGCCCCTTTTAGTGCGCCGTGCGCGTCTTTAATTGCCTTGTTCAAGCGCACAGCAACGATAACACAGGCAAGAGCGAAGTGAGTCAGACCCTTCAATCCGGAACCGTCGCTTTTAACCTTTGCGTTGCGCCATTGATGTCGCGCATGTATTTGCATCAGTAAAGGCGATTACCGTAACGTTTCTTGTCTGGGAGAACACAACATGCAAGGAACATCACCCCCGTGAGTTAACAAGCAAGCTAACTACAGAATTTGCCTGTAAGAACACCTCTAGGGCTGGCATACTCAATTATTTTAAGAAAGGGTCCAGTTACAAATGTCAAAATTTTTCGAGGTCCGGTCACTCCCATAAAAACATGCAAATGTGACATGTCTTGGATTTTTCTAACAAAAAACGTAGCATGAGAATTTACTACGATTATACTGTATATAGATAGGCCTATACAACATGCGGTAAATGGATACAGATGTTAACAAACGCTGTCAGCGCTATTTATTGTTCTGCTGGTGGGAGCAATGGCATTTTGTGCTTCTTGGCAGTTACCTAAACTTTTGTTCCAAGGTAGCGACAGTGAATAAAATGTAATGGTCAAGGTTTTATTCGTGATATAGATGCGATACTTGTTCTTTATGAGCTTCTTTTTTGACAGTGCGGACTGTCAGCAGTCAGTGGCGTAACTAGATGTTTAGGCCAAGAGGGAAAACGTAGCTGAAAACGGTCCACTGCCCACTGTAGGGGGGTTGCTAGCAACACTCAGAAAAACCCTGAGAATTGACAGTGAATCCGGATGTGGATGGCTACACTAAAACCCTAAATCACCAATAAAAACTCCGAAAAACACACAAAAAAACACTGAAAACCAAAAGTATACTAAAACTGAAGTATAAGCCAAGTGGGGGCCCGAGTTTTGCATTTACTGTAACTGGCAGGAGGGGATAATTCGCCCCTCCAACAGCAGCAGGTACACCCAAACATCGTAAGAATTTCCGCTATTTGCCAGGGGTGGAAAAAATTTGGAGATACCTGCGTTTGACAAGAAGTTCTAAGGTGTGCCATCAAAAAATATTTCTTTTACTGCTATATTCTATTGGAATTCAATTAATTCCAGTTGAGTTTTGGCTGCGTCCACACCAGTGGTGTCAAGCTGCCGGAGCTCCGTTCCGCCACTTTCATCAGCGAATGATGGGTCGTTTCCTACAAATATGAGCGAAGATGCCCAGCAGACCTCCGGTACCTATAAAAATTTCCACTTCATCTTCGGTGCACACATGTGCATGTGTCTTTTTGCTTCAGTTGAGAATTCCGTAATGTCTGTCAGTAAAAAGGGTTTTGAGGAAAGAGCAGCAACTGTTTTCGAAAACAAAGTCGCCAAACTGTTCGACAATGTTAAATTCAACTTATTAAAAGTTGAATCTATCTTGAATCTTCTTGCTTTTACAGTATTTTCCCCAAATGCCTCGGAAAATGACTAAGTTCGTTTTGAATGACTTGTTTGAAGATATTAAACTTTTTCTGGAAAAGGCAAGTAGTAGTGATTAAATCAAGAGTAGTAGGCTATATTTTTCTCCCTGAAATTTTACATTCAAGCCGTTGAGGTATTACACTGTGTCAGCCAAAAATTCAACAGTTTCCCTTTCTTTATCATTTCCTAAAAAAGCTGAAAATGCCTTAGCTTCTCTTCACATCTTGTTGAATTCCCGCAAAAAAATAAAAATTATTTCCTTTAAGGACCAAAATCTCTGTAAAACTCATCCCTTATTCAAACATCTTTCATAAGTGTGCACATATAGATTTGTATAATTGTATTGTTTCCGGAAAGAAAAGGTTTCGTTGCTATATTCTAGCCTTGAATCCACTATTTTCACCAGGATAGGCATTGTAGTGACGAGCTATTGTTGAACAATTATGACGAAGCAATTACTTATTTGAACCAAAAAATAGTAGCTTGCCCAACTCAGGTGTGCACTGGAATTTAGCTGAACAACAGCTTGATCGACAATCACACAGTTGGCGAGGAGTAAATGCTTTAGAAGTATGGCCAAAAACGCAAAATTTTGTGATAAAAACTTCTGGGTATAGAATACACCTTTGAGAGGCTGACGAGGTCCGGCCGTCGCCATCCAAAGGTCCGGATTCGGACCGCAGTCCGCCATTTGAGTAGCCCTGCTCTAGGGGATTGCATAAAGAACGTTATTGCCGAAATGACGTTACAAGCGAACTGAAATGCATGTAAAAGATGCCACCGGGACTGAACAAAATGTAACGTTATAGGCGAACTGACGTTAGAGGCGAAGCCGTTATAAACGAATTCAACTGTATAGAACAGATTTCCAAGAGGTTTCAGGCCCCATTCGGATCAAACTAAAAAAGTTAACAGGGAAAATTGTTATTTTCAGGGCAAATTTTTCCGCCCCCCCAGTAAAATGCCTTCCCGTACGCCTATTGGATGCAACAGTAAGCCGTCACACCTCAGTGGCGTGCTGTAACAATAAGCAGCACGTACCAATATGCTGCCATAGCAACTATACGCCGACACCACGTGACTAAACGAAAGAGAAACGTAACTTTGCATGGTAAGCGACAGTGAGCAGATGAACTTTAAATCCGCGTCTTTTCTCCCTCTCTGAAAATGAAGTCACAGGCAAAGTCACCTGCATGCGGAACGCTATCACTTGTTAAAGGAACTAAAGTAATAGAAATGCGCGAGCGTCGCGCGTCCTGCATGTTTGCCCGTACCTTGGTTCAGAACCGTCGCCAGAATGTTTAGTAGAAAGTTTTCAGCTTTGCGTTTCTTCGGGGGGGGCTTGCATTTATGTGGGGGGGCTTGGCATTCTATAAAATTGACAAAAGCGACACTGATCTATAGTGTTTCATGTTTCAATTTGGGGGGGCTAATCCCACCAAAGCCCGACCGTGGCGACGGGACTGCCTCGGTTACATAATATTTTTGGGACGAAGGAAGTAGGATATTCAAGATGTCTGCCTGCCACGCGAGCCCGTAATCACGGGGCAGGGATGCGGGGAGGTTCTCCCCAAAATTTTGTTGTGCCAAGAAAAAAGGGCTTTGAACATGTGATAAAAACGAAAATTTTGTCCCAAATAAAAATGTATTTTTCCCCTTAAACCTTGAAACCTGGTTTAAAGATCCTGCTACCATGCTGCGCTATCATACGTCAGTGAGGATTCTGACTGTACGTATCCACAGTTAAGTGACAGTGCACCACAAGAACAAACCTGTTGAAGGTGCTCGCAAATTGCTTTGCCAGGAAATCGATTTCGCGCCAATTATGCATTTTCAATCGTATAAATTTTAGGCAAAAGCATACAGGCAAAATGATGAAACACAAAAGCAAGACTTACACAATGATGCCAACTGCAATTTCAAATACACGTTGAAGGCTGTCAAAATTAAAGAAATACATGGACTGTAGTTTAAAACACACGCCGTGACCGTTTAGCTGCCATCAACGAACTGCAAGACTAAGCTTTTTGTAGAAAAAATGGCGAACTGTAACCCATTACAGAGGAAAGCATGACGCTATGAGGATTACGCTGTTATCACAAAAACTGAAAGTTTAGAGTTGCACCAACTGTCAAAGGGCTGGTTTCAAGCGGCCGATTTGAATGAGTCACAAAGCACTGTTCGGTTTCACATGGCCTGCACAGCTATAGATTGCTGGCCGACGTAAATAGGCTGTGTGTTGCGAATTTTTATTCTTATTTTAGTAAATTTCCAACATTTTTGAAAGCACATTTATCGGTGACATCCTGTCCGTGTGGTTCAGAAGATAAGTAAAGTATTCGAGCGTTCTGCTTGCCAAGCTGTGCATTTATCAACTCTGCAAAAATCTACTTTCTTCTTTTTGCTGTAACCAATCATTTTCTGGCAAACCATCCTCGACTGACGTAATTCCCCGTGCATTTCTGGTTGAGCTAACTCCAAACCAACTGGCAGCGGTCACGCAGTCCAAGCTATAAAGAGCCGTTTTTACGACCTACATATAGTAGCTGTTCGCTGGGGTTGTTGTGAAGTTGAACGTTTGCTAATTATCGGTGATCAGAAAACGGCTCTGCTGAAATATTCTGTGAAGTTTTGTTTGAACTCTTTAAGCCCTGATTGAAAGCGTTAACAGTTTATTTTGGATTTGGGCCATCTGTAAGAAACAAGACAATACGACAAATATTATCATAAAATGTAGTTGGTATCCTTAACTTGACCATTTAAATAGCCAGCTGAAGAAGTGTTTGTTCTTTCTTGTTTTTCGTTGCATAGTAGTGAATAAAATTTTGTTGAAGTAATGAATATTGTTTGAAATTCAGCGGTGTTTACGGCCTTTTACACATCTGACACCACGCAATGCGTTTTCACAAGTTCGCTGAGAGCATCTCGCTACCATTTCTCCGGACGGCTGCAACCTGTCCCCATTTCGTCCGAAGAATTTCAGCCGCAACAACGCAAACAACATCATATGTTTTCAAATGTGGTTTTGAGCTTGGAGATGACAAGCAGCTAGACTTGTTTTACGCACGGCGACTCATTTTCGCGCGAAAATTGAGCTCTTTGCGTTAAAGGATGCTTTCCAATTCGCCACTTCACAACAAAGTGCAACCAGGGGCTGTGATCCATGATTAAACGATGTTTCCGTGTGATTTCTCGTACGAAATATGTCTAGTCAAAACATAGCTCTGCTTGCGCACTACTCCTTTAGTCTGTAAATCAGGGGTGGGGAACCTGCGGCCTCCTTGAACATTTGATATGGCCCGCATCAGAATTTTCGTATGCAAAATTGTCGTACACCATCACAATTGTCGTTTCAGTATCCAATTTAGGGTACAAACACGCGTCGAAGCTCCATGATAAGCAGCTAGCATGTCATACGAAGCCTATATCCCTTGCATTAAGATGAAGGTAGAATTTTAGGATAAAGTCAATTGTTACTTGCGGCCCGCCGGCGATAATCTAGAACTAATGCTACCCGGGCTAGTGAATAGGTCCCCCAACCTTAAAATCGGTGTATATCATAGAACATCCGCCTCTGCAAGCACGTATCTTTTCATTCTAAAGTTCATTGGCAAGATCTGATGCACTGAATTTCAATCGGTAATACTACGCTATAATGGGGCATACCATATTTTTGTGATTGAAAATCGGGAAGCTTCAGAACAACGAGCCTTATCACATAGGCCTAAATGTGGTTCACATACTACTTGGAATATATTCAACTGTTTTGGATTCTTATATTTCAGACCCCAAGGAAAACTAAAATAATGCATTTTACTAAGACACAAAACAATGTTCAAGCACTTGTAAATTTATACATTCGCCTTATCATACTTTTCTGTAGATAGTACTTTCTTCAAGAAGTCTTAGTTCGCTTTTATTTTCTCGTAAAAGTCACACCAGATAAGTCAATATCAACTTACAAATGGTAAGCGCTTTCACATTCTGCTTCTGTTATCAGACCACATGGTGTTCGTTATAGAAAAGGTTCTCTCACTCAACGCAGGGTCGTCGCCAGCGGGGGGGCCAGTGGCGCCCGGCCCCCCCTTTTGAAATCTTTGCCCCCACATTTCACGTTTGGCCCATCGGTTGCTGCTTACTTCCAACACTGTATTTTAAAAATGTGCCCACTTCTAGTTTTGGCCACTCCTCCTGTTTTTTGGCCCCCCTTGCTGCTAAATCCTGGCGACGTTCCTGACTCAACGGGAGCTGATGTAACAGGCTTGGGAGCATACTGGTTGAATGAATGCCTAACCGGGACTTTTTGAATGACTGACCGGGTCTCCGGGACAAAGTCTTTAAACCGGGACTGTCCTGGCTAAAACGAGACGTAGCCTACAGTATGGTGTGCCTAGCTATAAGTAGCTTGGCTTGTCATGGAAACTGTTTTATATCATTTCTGATCACGCGTTGGGCACGGTTAACAAACTGCAGCACCACTTGGTCTCATCATTGCCACTTTTCTTGTTGAATTTCGTTCCTATAGAAATTAGGGCAACAAAACTTTTTAGCTGACAATTGCAGCACTTGCCTGCACTTTCTAATCAACTGAGAAATAAAAAAGTGTCCTGTGTGAAAATGCTTGCTTAAATGGTACGAGCAGCAGCAAAACTGCAAGGTCTTCAGCAAGCTGACCTTTGAGCTTTTACGTCACTTAAAATAATCCTAGACAAAACTCGTACTTTTTGCGCGAAGTCATCAAGACCGCAAGGTGTTGTACAACTTGCATTATCATAATTATTAGCAGCTTTAGTTCTTCATATTGCTTTGACTTCTTCACATAAGAAAGTAGTGTGATGAGAACATGACGGCTAAAGGGTTTGGTGTTCCTTGCTGCCAACAGCTTTAATGTTTGAAATAATAAGTCAAGACGAGACATAACGTGAAAATTTGAAGTATCATATGCAAGCTGCTTAGCTTACTTTGATTTTCTTTACTTTGGAAGGTGTTCTATTTCCCCTCCCCATACCATCTTCCATAGGCGAGAAGTTTGAGGAACTATAACCTCATGCAGCCATTCTTGACAATCCAAAAAGTCATAAATGCCTGTTTTGTTTCAAACGGCAAATTAAACAAAGAAATCACTGAGTAGGCTAAAGCACGTTTGACGGAAAGGCATTAATGGGACTCTGAAACCACCTTGTGGGAGATTTTTGGTCATAACTCACGAATCAGCAGAGCTACATCAAAATCTTAGGATGTTGTTGGAACGGTTAATACACAACGCATCTTATGATGTTGTTTGTGCACATGTGTGATGTCACTGTGACATATGGCAGGATAAACCTGGATTAAGCCACTTGCGAAAAAAGTTTTTGTGCAGCGAAAACTATGTACGTTGTGAAAATTTTCTGGATAGGTGTCACTACCGACTTCCTTTTTATAAAAAAATAAAATTAGTTTAACTCATTTCTCAGTTCAACGGGTACAAACGTCCAAAAACGATAAGTGTATTCTTTGCTCTTCGTCCTTGGAAGTTTCATTCCTTTTGTTCTGGAAATAAAAACGATCTGAAAATTCATTGCAAACTTTGCTGCAGATGTTACAACACGTTGTCAGATTTTTAACAAAAGCATTGAAAGAAAAAAAGTTGGAACATTTTGCAATGTATTTTCAGACAAAAAAATTTACGTGTGCATATAATATACCAGTTTTTTTTAAGTGTTTTAGGGAACCGATTCGGGTCCCCAGAATTGAAAATCGGGTCCCTAGAATCAGAGAAAATTATCATCGGGACCCTAGAATCGATAAAATCGGGTCCCTACAGATCCATACCGGGTACCTAACATTTTCCTTAAAAAAACCCTGAATATACTAAAGTTTGGAAAACTGTGCACTTGAAACCAGCGACGATGCGTTCTTTACGTAAAATGTCGAATATTTGGTGAACGTCCAGAAATAAACTTTTTAGTTTTACTTTGCTTGTTTCCGCACTAGAAGAGCAAATGCTAAACTTTGAGAAAAGTATGGAGATTGCTAAATTTCTTTTGTGCGCCATCCGATAATTGAAGCTTAGTCCACATAGAAATTACAAGAGCACTTATGTACCAAGTCTCAATACTACCAAATAAGTCAATAAGAAGCTTTAGCACTTTTCGGCTAGTTGCTGCGGGCGACAGTCTCGCTATTTCAGATTGCCACCACGTCAAAAGTCTGCTCACATCAATGCCCTATACACCTTTGCTCCTTGTGGAAACGTCTCTTTTTTATTGCTGTATACGATAATGGTTATTGGGTCTAAATCGCAAAACACAAACACAAATCATTTTGGCCTTACTATCGTTTGTTTTTTGATCAGGGAGCAAAACGTTGGGAGATGTGCCTCTAGCCAAAAATGCTGAAAAAACCCACAACAAATAAAACGTGTGACGTGTGGCCTATAGGCAATTCCAGCATGTAGAAGGATAAGATCTTTGGCCTAAGTTGGTGCACGTGCAGTAGCTTACCAAACAAACAAAAATATGCCTGTAGGCTGTATCTGCAGCTGGCTAGCCTGCAATGATGTGCAGTAGGTTATACTAGTCTCTAAGGTAGGCTAACCTACAAACAAACAGTATTTTCTCAAGGAACCTAGCATGCTGAAAGTTTGGATCACGTTAAGATGAACAAATTGAATGAGAGACGAGCCCAGCTGCTTCTAAAGTAATGCTAAGATTCCATGCAAAAAATTGCAATTCCATGCAATGTAACAAAACAACAAAAACCTCTCCGCGTGAAAAGGTCAATTTTGACAGAATCAACAGAATGTCAGTTTAAATTGTAGTTTTCTGTTTAAAAACAAGTAGTAAACACTTTAGGTTAGGAATGAGATCCGTTTCGGCGATGGACGTTTCGGCGATGAAATGTGAAATGTGTTTTCCTTTGGAATGTCACCAAAATGCAAAAGTTCGCACTGCCATCGTGAAGCGTGTAGGCGCAAGGTTCGGTCTAGCACTTGTCCCAATCGTACAGCAATGTGAGCTGCTTATCCAAACGTACATACACTTAGAAAACTTGAGGAAAGCCTAAACGTACTGAATTTTGTCATAACCCAGTAGGTGTAAGCGGCAGATAGAATTTAGGTCGAAATTGCAAAACGAAACGATCGTGATTAGAGACAGTCCTCTCGCCATGCAGCGAAATATTACAAAACAGCTCCTGCATGTGCGTGGCAGTGTACGCGATTATGACAGCATTAGAGCCGGCACTGCCAGAGGAGGAAATTCCGAAACACGTGTGTGGTAATGACAAACCGTTGTTTGTAAAATTATGGTAGGTGCACAATAATGTTAGGTGTAAAGCTCAACGCTAATTTACCTGCGTAGATACAACAATGAGAGTTAACCCCGGTAACCACATAGATGTCGCAGCGGATACAACAAACAGTTTCAGCAGATACAACAAACAAGACAGTTTAACACAAGCTAAGCTGATACTCTGACGGTCGAATAACGCGCTTGATTAACTGAGTGCCGTGGTTTGAGCTTAAGTGCCGTGATTTGAGCGGGTGAGTAAATGATCGACAGTGACAGTGCGTTCGGCGCAATATCAATTTCGAGTGTTCAAAAACGTGGACTGTTTCATGTCACTGCGCAGGCGCTATTTAGACAAGGCAGGGACGTTGTTGTTTCGTAATAGTACTATGCAACGTTACAAGCGAAATGCAGGCTGTTGCCTGTTCCAAAACACCCGCATTTGAGACCTGCAGTGACAGCGTTTGAAATTTTATCGGCTTTAATTCTGAGTACCTGCGGTGCAAAGGGGTCTGTCATGACAGCCAAACAGACCCCCTAGATGCGCCCCTGCCTACGTGATAGATAAAGCAATATATGTCCAGGCTTAACTTTTGTGTATCTCACAAACGCCTCATGCCAGCAAAAAATAAACGTCACAAACCTATTCCTTTACACCCGTGGTCAAGGTCGCACTAAGTTATTCCACAATCCTGACGGACGGGAAACTACACTGGCCACTGACCATCAGGATGACAACAAAACACTTACGAAGCAAACATCCTTTGTAGTCCAACCTTTGAGGTGCCGCGAAGTACCCCGAAAAAACACACATTTTTTTCGCATAAAACATTTGCGACCACCATAGCAGAAACGTCCCGTCCCTGAAAAGGCGGCGCCGAACTACAAACTTCTTAAAACAATAAATCAGCTTTGCATTCCCAAACAAACACAGCTTACAATATACGGCTCAAAAACATCAAGGCCTGTCAGATTTTCTCGGACTTTCCAGTGATGAATTGCAAATTGACTTTTGGGAAAGCGTTTGGATATAACAGACATGCAAATTATTTGATAAAATTTTTCCATTGTTTTTATCAAAAAAACGTATTTCCCCAAATAAAGACTAGACCTTATTTTTTTAAAACAGGTCTCCAATCCCAGTCTTAGTAAGCCTTCTTAAGTCAGGAAATAGATGGAAAACCGATATAACGAAGATACATTCTAGAAGTAGTGAGTAGTTTTTAGAAAAATCAAGTAGTGGGCTAAAAAGAACAGACAAAGAATAAAAAGAAGCCCATTTTTATCAAAAATTGCAAAAGTATATTTTTCATTTTGACAGGAAGTAGGCGATGTCCAAATCCTCTTTAAAATATGTTTCTGTTTTGCCTGTACCCCCAACGGTTTATGAGTTATGACCATTGTGCCAATGTAGTGACACACTTGATCACTAAATGGGTCACAGAAGTAGTTACAAAAGACCCAGTGAGTCCCAAACCATCTAATAAATGAATCGTTTTGTTTTTTTGAGTAGTTAGTGTCCTGCAAGTAGCCTATCCCAAGACAAAAAAATTTTTGAAAATGCTTAACGTGATATCTTGGCCAACGACAAAAATCACTTAAATTAACAAACAAAAACCTAATTTTTTCTAAAAATATTCAAATGAATATCGAGCCACTTCTCCTAATCGACAGATCCAGCTCCATTGTTTTGGACGTATGGCCAGAATCTCCTAAGAAAGAATGGGGTGACCAGTCCTGCTGGCTACATCCACGGGAAAGGGGTCCATAAGTCATCAAAGGACCAAATGAAGCGACAACATCACTGACTTTGCTTGGCCTCGTCTTGGTATGAAGCCAACAGAACTATCTGAGATTTCAGTTGACCGTAAGGTATTTCGAGTCGTCCTGCTTTCCCGTAACACTCTCCAGAGGAAAAGCTGGTATGAAAGTGAATGAATGAATAAACGAATAAAAAGTTTGAAGTTTAGAGTAATATATATATTTTTTTTTCTTTGAACAGAAAGTGCATAAATGCATTCTTCTTCTAACATGTCTTCATTGTCTCTGTACCGCAAACGGATCGTCAGTTATGACGAAAAGTGACAAAGATTGGGTTTTCAGAGCCACAATAGTGGCTTTCTGTCCTTGAAGGATACACACGATATTTCAACGCTTTGCGCAGCATAGTTTTCAATTGGCTCATCAAACACCACCTCTTGTGATCGCCTGACTGTGATTGGCAGAGCCTCCTATCTTTTTGGCTCATCAAACACCACCTCTTGTGATCGCCTGTGATGCTGTCAATTTCATGATATTCTAGAATTCAGAAATTCTAGATGGATACGTGGTTAAATTTCGTGACCGAAACTTAGTCAAAAAAATCGAGAGGAAATCGAGACCTGGATGGTGAAGGCGAAGACTCGGGGCCTGAAATGTGTCGATTGGCAACTGAATCTCGGCACCGCCTTACAGCTTTATCTACTTGAGCCTTGCCATTTTTATAAAGCATTCCCCGGGTCTAGACATAGGTCTGTAGACAGGGACAAGCATCCTTCGCAAACAAGACGAGACCTAAATATTTGTGACTGACACCAAAACTCACCAGAAGGAGTCTTGAAACTCTACCTCCGAAACACTTTTTGAAACGGAGATAGCAAATTGGTTTACACCATAAATTGTATAATGGTTCAATAAATACGTTTGGTCGAAATGATCAGGTTGAACAGGAAAAGTTAAAAATAAACCCAACCTTTTCGCATTGGTTCTACCGCTACACATCATCAGAGTCCTCGTCAGCGGGAACGAGGTGTGCCAGGCTCTCCCGTTTGCAACTGGTGGCCCCCACGTAGAAATGGACTTCATCCTTGTTTATTTAATCTTTCGCTGAATGTGGCTACCCCCTTTCAGTTTCGTCGCCAATGGTCGGGTCCGCGGTGCTGCCCCCACCTGGAATTGGTGCCTAGCTAAAAATTGGCGATGACGTTTTATAATCTTTCGCTGATATAGTGACCCTTGATTTGTCGGTCGCTCATCGTACAAAACCAGGCGACGGGCCTGTTCCAAAACTTGGCAAAGTGCATGCCCTTCATGTTAATGAAACGCTTCTTGCCACTTGCACACACAGTGTGCCCATCGAAGCGAAAACCTCTTTGGTCGTTGCGAAAGATATCGGCCTGAGCACTCAAAGAAAAGTTTTTTCGTTCTGCTTTTTCATCCTGTTATGGTGCATGCCTCCAAAACACTACGTTGCTTTAGGAAACTGCGTTTGAAGATTAATTGACCGATTTGTGAACCGCCTTCAACGGATCACTTTTAATTGAATAAAGGTTCTGAAAAATATCAAATTTACATTCAGACCAAAAGTATGATCTGGATACGAATTTGTTGACTTATAACTTTTAAGCAAAAAATACTGCATTTAAAGCAGTGGCGTAGTCAGCCCAAAAATTTTTGGAGGTCAAAGTGTATGGTTTTAGGCGAATAACGCTATTTTGTTTGGAAAAACGCCTTTCAAAGCACAAAATGACTATATTTTCCAAACATTTTTGGGGGGCAAGGCCCCTTTGCTCCCCCCTGGCTATGTCTATGATTTAAAGGAGGCAGGTTTAGAAAAGGCAAATAAAAAGTTGCTTTAAATACGTTGAAGCATTGCGGTCGTGTCAGCTTGGCACGGACCACTCCCTTAGAAATACAGTACCATCCATATCACGTTGGAATCAGTGAAGTGGACGGACGAATGACACTCAATAGCAAGCTAAGCCTGCCAAACCTTTTATGAACATTCCGTGGGGGTTTCTCCCAGTAAAGCCTTTTTCCTCCTGTGCGTTTTGAAACAAACGTAGACGCGTTTCAAAATAAACTAGTCTTTGGCTGGATTACAGTCGATATTTCAGAATAGGAGAAACAATCCAAGCACAAAATTATTCTATCTCTTTTAACAGGCTGACACATATCTGACGTCAAAGTCTTCAGCGAGAATTTCTGCCCCGTCGTCACGCAACCTTCTCACGTTCTTTGACGCACTCTGCAATTCATACTACAGTGACAATGAATGATATCACGTAGCTGTCACTCAAGCGTGTCGTCATTTGGACATGTAGCGTTCAGCCTATCAGCAAACCTTTGACAAACCACAACGCATGTTCGCGATCTGATACAGAAGGTGATGATCAATCTCTTCTGTAGTCTTTTGCAGTTGTGCCGATCTCAGCACGGACATTTCAGCGATTTTTCAAGAGTTACAAAATGATCATAATCTCAACATACTTACCACAAAGAGTCAGCGCTTGGCAAGAATTTTTAGATACACTTAATTGGTGGTCAAAATTCATTGCCCCGCTGTTTAAAGCTACTTGGCGATTAAACTCAAACGTCTACACTTTTTAACAAGTTCAATTTACTGGCAAGCCTAATTACTTGGCATCAGTTCGTCTAATTGATAAATGTTGTCGAATGCAAACAAGGTTTTATCTATCACCTTTCAATGTTTTCGGAATCAGATTCACGAACGACCTTCTAAATCGGGGATTGGTCAAAACGAAGTAGCGTGATATTCACTGGTTCACTGAGGTGTCGCAAATGTAACACGTTTTTGCAAAAAGCAGAATTCGATTGAAAACAGAGACTGAAGCATTCGTCCGGTAAGTTGCATAGTCATTGTTCAGAATTTGTGCATTTATCGACCTACCAAGAAACGCACGCTTTGAGTATGAGTTCACAGACATTCACAAATGCAGTGAAGTACAACAAGTTTCTAGAAAAAAGTCAAAATTTAACCACCGTTGATAACACGAAAAGATAAATATGAAGAGACATATTTGCTTCCATTTTTAACTTCGATATCGTGATTCTGAGAGTCGGGTAAGAAACCTGGAAAAAAGTTTTGAATATGTGAATGTAAATCAGTGTTTTCCGTTCATCTACAAGAGTAGCGCTCTAAATGCACTACTCACGAAATCAAGGGCGTACGCAAGGGGGGTTGGGGTTCAACCCCCCCTTAAAGTTGATATGTTACAAAAAAATTTGTTACCTGCGCAAAGGAGATTAATTGGTTTTGCATACATTTTGACTTTTGCTTGTTAATTAGTCGACTAATGCAAATTCTGAATTTGCGTGCAAATTTCAAGAAACATTGCAAAGGGGCCAAAAAGTAATAATTTAATGTTTTGGTGTGAATCGGGATTATCGTCTGCATACAGGAACCATCTCGCCACTGTTTGCAGACCTTTCGTCCACTACGCATGTTTAAGATTGTGTTCCGCGATAGTTCAGTTTATCCGAAATAATTGTCTTTATTTTCTCCGCCGTGGTTGATCAGCGCATGCGCTGACTGCATTGGCTACATCACCAATTTCTGTAGCATGGTAGAACTGTTGCACGAGCTCAAAAACAGCAAAACATTTAGGCATTTGAACATGTCTCAGCAGGGAAAAAGGAAAACTAAAAGTTTGCTGAACTTCTATACATAACAAAAAACGAAGGTTTTCTTGCCTACTTTATGCGCATTTTCAATTCTTGTGTAGTTTAGCAAGATTCGATCTTGCAAACCGGGGTGTGCGCCAGCCAGTCCAGCCGCACACCTATGCGCGACTGCTTGTATTCGACGAGACATTAGCGCAGCCTGATTTTGCAGTTGTAAATTGCTCTAACGTAGTAATGATTGTGTTTTACTCCGTTGTTTTAACGCGCAGCCTGATATTTTTGCAGTTATGAACTGTTGTGACGTAGCGTTAAGTGTATTTTTATCCGTTACCTTGACTTGGAGCGCTGATAGCTTATATTCAGTGAATGACACATAAAATATGGAGAGTGCGTGTAGAAGAATATCCATATTGTGTCAGCAAACTTCACCAAAACGTTGATTTGGAAACATGAATATTACGTCAAATTGTGACGTCATAAAAAGCGCACACAAAACACAAATGACTACCATATGCCACTGAATGAACCGCCCCCATGAAAATTTTCTGCACACGCCACTGCACGAAATCGCCGCATATCATTCTGTCCCGGTGTTTGCATTTATGCCTCTTTTTTCCTCACACTGGTTGAAACGGCTGGGGACTGAGCGTGACCATACCATGTCTGCATCGCGTCACGATGTCCGGGTACGCCCTTTTCAAAGTGCAAAAATGACCAGGGTATTTTGCAACTGAACAAAGAACGCCCAACCGCAGACTATTGACACCCCCACAAACCGCAAGGCCTGTGCCTAGCTCCGCTTCTGATAAAAAGCCGTGCGTAAGCTGCGAACTTACGTGTGGGCAACGGATAGACTGACGATGACGTCAAACCTCGGCAGCTGCGTCAACACTACGTAGTTGTACCTTATTTCGTAGTTGCTCCTTTTTTCTGCATCGTTGTTTCACGCAAATTTTTTTTCATTCACACTATGTCAAGAAATGTATTCAGGCCAATTGCACTCGATACCGTCGCGATGTATCTGTTCTCGTACGTTTTATCTCGGTCAATCAGCGGGCACGTTTGTCTGCAATTACGGGACAGCGATGGCTGGCGACGACAACTGAGGATTTTTTCTCAACACGGAGCTCTTTTCTCAAAACACGGTCATTGTCACTGCCGTCCAATGTTGCGAGAAACTACTTTGCTAGCAAGACTCATCACGTATCATTGTCTATTCCTTCCAAGGCAGAAACGGCTCGGGGTAAATTTTGAGTTTCACACAGCTGTGCTTGTATTTGAATTGTTATCTAATTCTGTGGTGCCAATTCAGCAGAAAATGTAAAAATTTTCAGACACTTTTTAAAGTTTTTAGACATTCCATGTAAAGTAGTGTCTGATGACAAACAGTCGCCTTTTCTTTGAATAAAGATTAACTTCTCTTGTTTCTGTCAACACATCGAGTCGAAGATTCGTTTTTCCACACCGTAGGCGTTGGCGCAGGAAACCTTCTCTCAACTTTGTTTGCGAAGTGTCAGGATTCGTTCAATAAGGACCAAAGAAGAAAATAGTTATACGTAGCCCGAAACATAGCAAAACGTTAAAAGGAACAGTCAATTTTTATTGCCGACTGCAGATGACAAGCCACACCAGCTTTATTTAGCTACACCAAACACTAAATCTTTCTCCACATAACAAAACACTTGCTCTTCTCATCACCATTGAGTTAAAAACGTTATAACTGTGCGGAAATTCTCAATCTTTTCCTGTTGGACAGCAGGCACCAAGACAACCGGATCAACGATGTGTTCCCCAAACTCGAAATCAACTTTGCTTATTAGGTGCTGACAGGATACTGTCCGCGCACTCTTGTCTTGTGTAAAACTTTTGCTGAATCGTACTCATATACAGTAAATGCATATCTAGAAAAACGCCACATGGCATATCAAGGCCAGAGCAATTGCTATACGAGTCAAAATTGTATCAAAGCTTGTGACAGACGAATAAATCAGGTTGGTCGTGTTTATCAAGATGTTTCGATTCGCCAACACAGTAGTTCCATCTTCCATTCTAAATGAACCATCGAGATCCGCAGCTTACGACGGCGACCACTCTGTGTAATTTGACAATGATATTTCATTGTTTTAGAGTACATGCAAACTAACGCTATTCTTTATATAAGGGTTCCCAACCGGGGGTACATGTGCCCCTAGGAGTACATTTTTCCATCTGAAGGGGAACATTTAAAGTTAGCAGTTGAAGGGACATTACATTTATATATTTTTTATTTCCAAATATTTATACGTATATCAGTGAATAATTGTTTTCAAAAATGAACTACAACATTATGAACTTGGAAAACATATGTTTAAGTTGCACAACAATGAAACTCCTCTTTTACTCATTGGAAGTTACCAACTTGTTCGTGATCGGCATAATTACAATACAAGGCACTCAGCAAAAGATAACTATGTAATTCCTTTAAGACACCGAAAACAAGATCAAAATAGTTTCATGTACTTAGGGCCTAAAGTTTGGAACTCCATACCAGTAACTATTAAAAACAAAACATTTATCCAATTTCAAAAGCTTTACTATGATTACCTATTAG
>Ga0210059_1006667_pt1 | contig 18481 bp, 13 predicted proteins | sample Ectturendosymbi2_FD_188042 | JGI IMG/M metagenome (GOLD analysis project Ga0210059, IMG submission 188042) | Ecteinascidia turbinata endosymbiont from Florida, USA - Sample 2 (SPAdes) (version 2) | ecosystem: Host-associated > Tunicates > Ascidians > Unclassified | place: Key West, Florida... | reverse complement strand
AGCCCGATTTAGGCCCGAAAGCCAAATTTTTCTAACTGCAGGGTATTAAAAAATTTAGTGGACGGGTGTAGCTGCAGGTACACGGTTTTTACATGCCCAAAATAGCAACCACCCTGACCAAAACATTCGCTTAAACAAGCACAAACTTAGCTTGTTAGTCAACGATAATTCTGCACCATGTAATTTCTCAAGAAAAAAAGAACTGTCCACAATGGCACTACAGGCTTAAAAGAAACTATCCAGGGATAGCTATATAGGCATGAAAAGCCGGATTGTAGGCCATCGTTTCTTAAAACAAGCCAGCAATCGAGTACGCCGTGAGTGAATTGATCTTTTCGAAACAACGCCACTATGTGCTAATTTCCTCACCACTGTCGCATTCTCGAAAAGAGTGCGGGACTAATCCCAGAGAACAAAATAACGCAGATGTGTTTGCAAATAGAATTAGCTGAAGAAATGTCAAAATCACTTCACTCACAAGTGTCACCTCGGTGAGCGCAACAAATGTATGTCACGAAAGAAAGAAATCGTTAATATCTGAATTAGAAAAGGGTTTGCATGCAGGCCCGACATGGGCCCGAAACATTTTGACAAACGTAAGCCCAAAACCGACCCAACTTGAAAAGCCCGGCCCAACTTACAACTATGTGCCTAAGTCAAGGGCGTCGCTTGTGGGAGTGAAGACGTTGTGCAACAAATATCCGTTCGTTTATGTTTGTTTGACAAGATATCAGATGCCCATCATATACATCTTTGATTTTCAGAATACAACGTGTTCAAAAACGCCTCTACTGCATTCAACGCATGGAAGTGCTGTTGTAATACCGACATGACTCTTGCTACTTTCGCAAACAGTACCAACGAGGAATATTTTAATGTTACTATTTCACGGCACAACTTAACCAGCGTTTGGGTTGGTATGTGGTTGAAAAATATCCTTAGCTTGCTCTTTTAATTATGAAGCACAATAAATGGCCATACGTCACGTAACAACGTATTGCCCGTGAGAGGCGACATAACTAGCTTCCTAAAACTTTGGATTATATGAATGCAAGAAGCTATTTAGTGTACTTACGTTTAGGTTGCACTTATAACGAGGTTTTGAGGCCTAATACAAAGGGTAAAAACACCATTTTCTCTGAGTAAAACTCTTTTGAAACATTCTTATTCCTAACGCTGGTCTTAGATTTCCTATCTTTTCAAGCTTACGAGAACCGTGATGCAAAGTCGGCCTCAAATCGACCTTCAAATCTGATTTTTACACCAACCACTATGGCTGCTGTGCTAAACAGATGATAGTTTCTTGAGAGACGCAAATTGTTTGAGACTTAAGCTATAAGCAACGAGGAACAGTAAAAGAAAACATCACTGACTATATTTATTTTTTCATGAAATTAACAGTATACACTATACAATTTGTCGACAAAGCTGATTTGATGTTCAAAAACAGGCTCATGTGCATCATCCCTTTCAACAAAAATCCATTTTGCAGCAAAGTTCACCAAGAACAATTTGAATAATTTGCTACATCTTTCCACTTTCGACAAATAGCATTTGTTTACAACAAAACGCTCTCATATTTTTCCATACTGGTGATAGCAGCAGCGTTTGCCGAAACGTTTACGAAAAAACTCTGTTTGGGATCATGAATACAAACCAAACACGTGCTTGGTCTGTCTTGCAATTTTTTTTCAAAGCATTGGCAAGATAAAACACATGCATATCATGACGAGCCGTAATAATTCCATTCGAAACCAGGAGTGGGAGCGTTCAACACCACTGGGTCATAGCTATCCACAAAGCGGCTTGCTACTAATTCATCACCCGGACTCAAAACATACGTTTTATGATTCACTGAAAACAGTTTCGTGGTAATGACTGACTACTTAGGAACTTCACTGTTCTATTTGAATAAGCATTACTTGCAGATGAATGGATTCTATGTGAAGAAGCATTGTTTGCAGATGTAAGGACTCCCGACGCGTAATGTTACGTGAAATCGAGTTCCTATTAAAAATTTCCGATAGGTTCCTTGCTTGTTTCACCTGTGGGGTGAAGTTACTTGAACTTCACTGTAAATTCAGAGATATGGCTACTTATTTTGTTTTAAGCAAACTGTTTTAAACAAATGATATGATAGGTTGGTATTTTGATAAGCAATTCTTCTCATAGTCAGCAAAGATTTTCCATGAAAACAGCTGCATTTGGAAACATTGAATACGATTTTCCAACAAATAGCAGCTATGCTGCTTTAGGTTTAGACAGATATGTTGTAATTGCTTTCAGGGTTCTACATTATCCCGTTATTTCACTGGCCAGTTTCGATTGCTGCTCCAAATCTTTCAAAGTACGTACGTAAGAAGTTGCTCGATATACCGCTCGGAGGTGCAGATGGATGCGTGGCATACAATACAAAAAGAGGCCTGGTAGCTGACAACTGCTCGGAAGAGCGCTTTTTTGTTTGCCAAGCTTTTGGTAAGGACAGCGTAAATAAAGGAGTTCGTTTAAATTTGTGTATGTGTTTCAAATTTGCGCATTGCAAAACATATGTACTGGCGGAAATGAGACACTTTTTGATAAGTTGAAAGTTATTTGCAAGATTTGCAAAAATTTTGCTAGTGAAGCATTCCGAGAAATTTCATAACTTTTTACAAAGGTGTTGAAAATATGAATGAAAAGTTGCACACTTTTAGCGGCATGTATTCAACAGCAACATATCTGTTTTACCTGTTTAACGGTGGATAGCAATGAGCACTCATACTTCAGCCAGCAATTTATTTTCAATGTTTGCTTTGAGAAGTGTAGCCCAGATAAGGAATCTCGATCAAACAAAAATTCCATATGATAAAGGTTAAATGCAGTTCTCATTCAATTTGACACTGTGTATTGCAGTCAAATTTTTTTCTTGTTTCAAACAAAACCTTAAATTTTTTCCGCAGATGTATTTAAAGACGCCGTACGCTATGTATTTAGACCAAAAATTCGGAAAAGAAACCTAAAAAGTGGTAACTCAATTTTTATTTTAAGACTCTGCGAACGTAGGAGAGCAGAGAAGAAATCAAAGATGCGCGGGATCGGAAAACATCTCAGAATCACCTTCGAACAAACATGATTTTAGCATGGAAGATCGAGGTAAAATACACCAAAGACATTCTTCGCCAGCGAGGAGAACAATGTATGACCACCACCAAGATATACACTTTATTTTTTATTAGCTTCATCTTACTTACAACAACGGCATGATCTGAAAACAAAGACAGATATCAAACTCAACTATAAACGACAACTCCCACTACCACAGTGTAAACTCCACTCCACCGCTAACTTCAACCTTACATTTAGCAAACAAAAACCCATCGGTCCAATAACACAAAATATGGCGCTTACGGCGGCGTGAAAGCGACGTAATGCAGTGAAAAGAATTGAAGGCAATGAAGGCTTTAAAAAAAAAACATTGTTACTAACAATGCTTGTTTCTGTTCAGCAGCAATGTTAACCTCAAAAATAATAATAACAGATAAATTATAGAAAACTACTTGGACGTTTCTGGGTGTGCGAATAACTGCATTAAATATGTTTCAATTCGATCTTGATAAACCATCAAATTACCTATGATACTTAATGAAAAGGCATCTCCGCCCTGTTGTGCCCTTATGAAAGGGCAGGAGCAGTATCACCGCTCTCCGGCGTCCCTGCTCGATTCTGTTCGAACCATCAACAGTAAGGGAAACACAGTTCACTTTATCTAATTCTTGGCGTAGTTCAGCAGCAATCATCGGCGCACTGCAATTAACAATGACTGGTTTACATTTTGTTCATGCATTGGCAAATTTAGGTTCGAAAATTTTGAAACTAGCTTAAAGGCTGCAATTAGAATTTTTAAAAGACTTCTTAAACAGTGGCGTGATACACAGACGTTGCTTCTTTCGCTGCCAAGAGTAGGACTTATCAGAATGAGCAGCTTTGAAGAAGTGTGTCACACGAAATGACGACACACAGAAGATTTGTGTTTTGTTGCTTTCCAAGTGGTTGTCAATATCTGAACATCCGCCATGGCTAATTGAAAAAACAGATAATTCTATTTCTTAACAGTAATTTTTAGACAAGTTCCAAATCGAAGCCTAAACAAGAAACTGTTACATAAAGAAAAACTACATAGGCCTACCAGTATTTTCCGAGTGATTCAATAAAACGAGGAAGTTATAAATATTTTTTGCAGAAGGAAATGAGTTATAGGCAAATCATTTCTAGCCGTATGTACGCTTGTTAGGAACTTGTTCACTCGCTAGCCGAACGCGTTTAAACGCAGGTAAATAAACTATTACATAAATAATGTAAAAGTTAATCACATGAAAGTTCCGAAAACGCATCCCCGGCCGCACAGAACACTCTCGTGGGCCACACGCGGCCTGCGTGTTTGAGGCCCCTAATCTATCATAATGCAACAATTAAATACAAGATCACACATCACTCTGCAGAAAGTTGGCTAAACAGACCAATCACAGCCTGCTAATACTCGTGTAGGTAGGGCTGTGCTAGCTGAATGAATGGCCTAACCGGGAAATTTTGGTAAACTGACCGGGACGCCGGGACAAAGCCTATAAACCGGGACTGTCCCGGCTAAAACGGGACGTATGGTATACCTATTCTAAAGTACAACCTAGGAAACTCTGTTCCAAATATAGAAATAATGCTGCGGATTTTCCTCACAGTTGCCGTTAGTGTTGCCACCTGTGAGAGGAGTTTTTCGAAACTGAAACTGATCATGAATTACTTAAAATCTAGTATGAGCGCCTTGCGGTTGAGAAATCTTGCCACACTGTCTATAGAGCAACAATTGACAGATAATATAAATTTTGACAATGCCATTGAAGAATTTGCCAACGAAAAGACAAGAAAAGTTACTGTGTAGAAAATTGTGGTTTTCATTTCAGAAACAAAAATAGTCCTAATTTTTAATACTTTTTTTTCCAATTTAATTTTTGTTTTTTGTTTAACTGTTATTTACAATGTTTGAATTTTTTGTGTGTATTCAAAACATACCATTATTGAGCATGTGAGAGTACTGTAATATTATAATGTTGCATAAACTAGACAACTCTCAATACCACAGTGCACCACTCCACCGCAAACTTCAAACTTACATTTAGCAAACAAACACTTATCGGTCCAATACCACAAAATATGACGCCTGCGGCGGCGTGAAAGCGGCGTAATTACATCGAAGTATTCAACTACTTTTACCACATTTACCCCATGACGCAGAGAATGCCATGTGTAAACAGGTGAGACAACACAGAGAAAACACTTTTAACGTCCGGTGTTATTCGAAGTCATGACCAATTCTCCGAGAAAACGATGCAGCCACTCTGTCTTCATAACCGTTTGAGAGCCTTATGTGTGCATATATCAAGTAGCAGTGATTTTGTCACAGAGTTGGTGACTTTTGTTGTAATCATGGCGACGCAGCAACACTGATTCTTTGAGCCAAGAGAGCATTGCATGCCAAACGCAGCATTTTGCTGAAAGCTAAAAGTTCGCTCGTGTGGAGTCTCGCTGGTGGCGGTGCAGAGACAATTCCCTACAGAATGTAGTGATTCATTGCGCACATCATCCCACCTCTACACTGACCAACCACGGTTATGCAACAAAAGTCTTCTAGATGGTTTGATTTAGTCTCTCGCATCGGCTGTTTACAATCGGGTGATGCGGGGAAATGCAGTTCGGCAATGCCTAAAACAGGGGTCGGCAAATACGTTTTGGAGCGACTCTTAAAATAGTTCTACCCAAACATTTCGTGAGCATATAATTTTGTGAAAAATACTTTGTAATTGAATATCAATTTGAAGACTACTAATATCAATAGAAATTTTCTTGCAAAAAATAGAATGAAACTTACCAAGCAAAACAGTAACTGATTGCATTTATTCTGTCTAAAGTGAATGGCAAATTTAAGATCTAAATCTAAATTATTTCGCGACCCACATTTGGCTTGCGACCCACTATTTTGAGTAGAAATGCTTTCAATTCCTTATTCATGAATGACCCGCCGTGATCAATATGCAGATAAGTGGGAAGACCAAGTAAGCAAAATAAAATATTAAGGGATTCCATTGTCACCAGTGGATGAAGATATGAGCGGGAAAAACAAAAAGGTATCGACTGTATTCATCCACCATCGTACGAAGCAAATGCTATCGATGCGGTTATGTGGCTAATCGCTGCAAGAGCTAAGAAAGATGCTTCGATTCTGATGGCGCTCACAGTTGGAAAATTACGATTTTTCAAACAAAAGGCACCTGAATTGTAAAGGTAATCATTCCGCTGCCAATACAACATGTCTGTTTTGCAAACACGAATTAGGAATATCAAAAATGAAAACCGCATTTAATATTACTTTTGCATAAGCCCGCAGTAAACTGCGGAGTACTGAAAACATAATAACGGTACAGATCACCGCTCGAATGACCAATTTACACCCTGTTCGTCATGGAAAGTTGCTTAGTCAAAGACCAGCACAGCATTAAAAATCAAATAGAGTGACTTCCACTACAGAGTCACAAATGGAATACTCCAAAGAAGCAGACACAACTGCCGGATTTACATTCGGAAATCCATTATTGTTTCTAGGGATTTCTGGCTGAGGTCGTCAATAAAGTTGTAATCTCAAAAGAAAAAAACAAACCCATGTGCTTTCGAAATTATAGCTGAAGCAGTTGGTATACCATCCCAAAAGCATTTATACTCCTTTTGTTCAAAATGCGTTTGTTGCATTGTGTGTTGTCAAAGCTGAAAGCTTCGAAACACTTTGATTTTACTTACAAAAATTCTAACATCGAAACCCCACGGAACAAGATGATTTTTAACCGCCAGAGAATTTCTTTGCCTCGATTCGATGTAATTTAATTTCGAAAGAAACAATGAGTGATTGCTTTTCCGTATGTGCCACAACATAGATGAGTAAAGTTAATTCATTTGTAAGACGTAAAGAATCACAAGCATTAAAGCAACTCAGGTTCAAATATAAAAAATTCAAACATGAAAGACTTTACATTGCATAACTACTAAACAAGGTTGCCAAGTCGGAGGTAAATTGACAGACTCCGACCTTTCCAAAATTTCCGGCTCCCGACTCCTCAACATAACATGAATGACGTTTAGCTGCTAAAAATTTTGTGGCAACTAGCAATCAGTGGAAATCGCGGCATACACCACGAATTTTCTGCCTCAATAAAATTAAGTTTCAAAAGAACTCGTACCATATCAACAGACACGATTAGAATTCCTAACTTAGGAGCGCGATGCAGAAAATGATTCAATTGGACTTCCGGAGTCGCATAAAAAATCCGACTCCCACTCCTAGTGTTCTTAGGAGTTCGACTCCTCTCCACCCAATAACAATAGGATCCTTGCGACACCGCAATCCCATACTGCCAAACTAACATCTAGTTCAGCTTAGCCTACAGCGCGTATTTGGGGATTATGGGCTTTATATTTTTTCGACATCTTCCCGAAATTTGATGGACAATGCTTCTATAGACCTACAGTATTTTATTCGCAATATAAAGCGTTCTCTAGGAATATACTGACGTTAACAATGCAGAGAACGTATTACTTACACTACAAGGAAGAACTGCATTTCTAAAGTGCGACAAATAGGCCAGAAAAAGATTAAAGTTTTTAATACATGATTTTTCTTAAATATTTCTTTTTGTTTTTTAGAGACAACCATCATTAGTACAACAAGTAGACACAACACCTCACCAGAAAATTATAGCGAACGTGAACCTACGCAAACGTTTACACCTTCAAGCTCGTCATATCGGCCGCCGACATCAAGTGGGCTAGCAACAACAGCATACCAGGGTAGTCAGCCAAAGACCATACATGTTTCAACTTCACTGAGAGGACCTACCAGCATTTCTGCAGATACAACTGCAGTGTCAACTAATTTTAAGACGTCCGCTCCAACAAATACCTTTTCAAATTCAGAAGCATCCTTAGTTGGTTCGGCAACTTCAAGCGCAACAAGTACTCTATCCGGTAAGAGAATTCGTGTTTGTAGAGATGTTTCAAATGGTAAAGTATTATGCATATCTCACTAAAGATAGATTTCTGTTAAGGACTGCTTATTCATTTACTTTCTTGCTCTTCGTCGGGGAAGATTACGGTGATTTTCGTAAAAAAAGATAGGTTCTCAGGAAAATCATTTCGTTCTGAGAACAGTAACAAGTGTTCAACACTTCGAAGAAGATAATCGTGTTTTACCGTTCGCCACATCTTATCAATTTTAAACAAAGTGTTATAAACCTGGAGATCTTGCGAAGTAGAATTTGAAACCACCATGTCAGAACCACAGCTTTCAAACGAATGTATGTCCGAGGTTTAAGAAAGGCAAAGATTTTCATATTAAGCAAATTTTGATGATAAAAAAAGTTAGACGTTAAATGATGGAAAAGCGGGAGTTGCGACACACTCCAAGAAAAATAAATGAGCACGTACATTAAGTCATCAAAAATGTAAAACAAAAGCAAACATTGAACCGAGCTTATTACTTATTACCATTGTTCCAAATTAAGCAACAAATTGCTAGCTTTTTCTGTGGGCTTTGCACCTTCCATGCAGGTATTTCGCAGATCGATGCCGTGCACTTCATTAAAATTCGGATGACTTCAGTTGGTTTCAAAGCATTCAGCACAATTTCATATATATTTTTGTTTTTTGGCGGTTTTGGCGTTTATATTTATACCGCTGTGCTGCATTTCCTGAATACCCTCATTTTTCATGCTCACAATCGTAACTAACCTAGAGTGCTTCAGTTCAGTGCAAAACTTAGCGAACTGCCCTGATTGGCCTGATTTTGATGTTTTTCGCACCATTAAGAATGGTATCCGTTCCCACTTCGAAACACCTTTTTGTAAGTCTATGATACCAAGAAACCTGAGGTTTATGTGATAAATAGGACAATCATTTTTTTGACCTAGAAACTTAAAATATTGACTTTATAATTTACAAATTTTGACTTTATTTAGACCTATAAAATTCCTGCATTTGCAACTGCAAAATAATTCAGCTACAGGTGTTGTGGTTAACTCAAAAGCATATTCATGCACCTTACCTTGAAATTTAAAACATTTTGTTGTTTAACTTTTAGGATGATGTATTGATGTGCACAGTACATTAAAAACCGCAGTAGAGTCAAACCTGAGAACATCGTGTAGTTGAAACACTATATGCATATTGCAGTGCTTTTCAAACTTTTGAAAGACGGTTCGCACTCTTTTGTTTAACGAAAATTTCATTCGCACAAACAACACTAGATTTGCTGAAGTGAAGAACAGCCATAAAGTCGGATTAGACTCTAAAAAATGATGTAGAAATTTTATTTAAATAACCAAAATAACGAATACCTGCTGCAAAATAATAAGCACAAAAATGTGCATAGAACATCGTCATTTATTTCTTCAAAGTATGCAAATATATTAATGGCTTGGTGTTTGTGAGCTCTTCTTGCAATTTTCTACCAGTTTGGTACAACATCTTGCTCAACGCTCCTCACATTAGGTCATCTATGGACCCATTAGGAAGACAACTCCATTTTCTTGTCTTGGACATCAATCAATAACCAGGGTCCGCCCCTGGCGCACTTCTATGGGGGCGGCACTATGTGATATGCTTTAGGCATAGCGCATAAGCCTGCAAAGGCTGTATTGAAATAAAAGTGGTTTTAATGTCGGGAGACTACTCGCAGATGAAGATCTTTTTTGATTTTGAGTAATTTATACTGTGGCATGTGTATTAAGCGATTGTTATCTTAGCCAAACAATAAACAATCGTGTGTCAGGGATGTTGTGTCAACAGGCTTTTATTACATGAAGCTGCAACACTGCTCTCAACACGCTTATCAACTCACTTGGTGTCAAATTTTACTGGTTCATTACACTGTTGATTGATCGAGTGTTGGGTCGTTCTTGACGTTTGATCGTAGTCCTTATATGACGTTATAGAACTTGGTAGGAATATGGTGGATGAGTGTGGGCAAACGTGTGGTTGTGGTGAGCTCTGAGCTTTTGTAAGTGCTTTTAAGTTTTGTACCTGCGAGTAAAATTGCATTGTTGGGTCTAAAAACAATTCTGTGCAAACCTAATAAATTTGAAGTTGGATTTGTGCTCGTCAAAATAGATATCCGCGTGTGAGGATAAATATAATCTAGCTCAGTATTCTTCAACAGGGATTCCACGCAACCCTAGTGTTCCGCAAAACATGTAGTGGGGTTAGGTGAGTTTTAAGGGTTCCGTGGGGGTTCCTTGTTTTTTTAGGGGAAATGATTTCGTGCTTCAGTATGTTGATGCGTCATTGTCAAAATTTTGGATCATGTTTTCTACAATTGGAAAAGCAGCATTCGAGATATAAGACCATTTTGCCGTCCATTGTTTTGTTACAGCAGTGTTGTGAAGTATACGTCATCCCTTTTACAGAAGCGAAAGCTGTTATGAGACCTGACTACCAAATATTGCTGAAATCGCCGCCGCCCTAAAGTTACTGGCTGGATCTGCCACTGTCCGATGTGCAGTTCACAGTAGAGAAAGAAGGCTCCCTTGAACTTTTGCAGTTTATTCAAAAGTAAACATACCATATTTTCGTGATTGAAAACTAGGACGCTTCAGAACTACGAGCCTTATCATACAAATGTGGTTCATATTGTACTTGGATTTTGTATCCATTTTCGCTAAGTATTGTAGCAGTATCACCAGGAGCGATTCAAATTATAAAAGCTTCACTTTCACACCGACATCAGGTACAAGTAGCAAACCAGAGCGAACAATTTTACACTTTTTTCCAGGGACGCCATCACAGCGGTATGGCAGGCGTGCAGTGAAAAGAATTGAAGGCAATGAAGACTTTAAAAAACAAAACATTGTTACTAACAATGCTTGTTTGTGTTCAGCAACAACGTTAACCTCAAAAATAATAATAACAGATAAATTATAGAAAACTACTTGGAAGTTTCTGGGTGTGCGAATAACTGCATTAAATACGTTTCAAGTCGATCTTGATAAACCATCAAATTACCTATGATACTTAATGAAAAGGCATCTCCGCCCCCGTCGTGCCTTTATGAAAAGGCAGGGGCAGTGTCCCCGCTCTCCGGCGTCCCTGCTCGATTCTGTTCGAACCATCAACAGTAAGGGAAACACAGTTCACTTTATCTAATTCTTGGCGTAGTTCCGCAGCAATCATCGGCGCACTGCAATTAACAATGACTGGTTTACATTTTGTTCATGCATTGGCAAATTTAGGTTCGAAAATTTTGAAACTAGCTTAAAGGCTGCAATCAGAACTTTTGAAACACTTCTTTAAAGAGTGGCGTGATACACAAACGTAGCTTCTTTCGCTGTCAAGAGTAGGACTTATCAGAATGAGCAGCTTTGAAGAAGTGTGTCACACGAAATGACGACACACAGAAGATTTGTGTTTTGTTGCTTTCCAAGTGGTTGTCAATATCTGAACATCCGCCATGGCTAATTGAAAAAACAGATAATTCTATTTCTTAACAGTAATTTTTAGACAAGGTCCAAATCGAAGCCTAAACAAGAAACTGTTACATAAAGAAAAACTACATAGGCCTACCAGTATTTTCCGAGTGATTCAATAAAACGAGAAAGTTATAAATATTTTTTGCAGAAGGGAATGAGTTATAGGCAAATCATTTCTAGCCGTATGTACGCTCGTTAGGAACTTGTTCACTCGCTAGCCGAACGCGTTTAAACACAGGTGAATAAACTATTACATAAATAATGTAAAAGTTAATCACATGAAAGTTCCGAAAACGCATCCCCGGCCGCACAGAACGCCCTCGTGGGCCACATGCGGCCTGCGCGTATGAGGCCCCTAATCTATCATAATGCAACAATTAAATACAAGATCACACATCACTCTGCAGCAATTTGGCTAAACAGACCAATCACAGCCTGCTAATACTCGTGCAGGTAGGGCTGTGCTAGCTGAATGAATGGCCTAACCGGGACATTTTGTTGAACTGACTGGGACGCCGGGACAAAGCCTATAAACCGGGACTGTCCCGGCTAAAACGGGACATATGGTATACCTATTCTAAAGTACAACCTGGGAAACTCTGTTCCAAATATAGAAATAATGCTGCGGATTTTCCTCACAATTGCCGTTAGTGTTGCCACCTGTGAGAGGAGTTTTTCGAAACTAAAACTGACCATGAATTACTTAAACTCTAGTATGAGCGCCTTGCGGTTGAGAAATCTTGCCACACTGTCTATAGAGCAACAATTGACAAATAATATAAATTTTGACAATGCCATTGAAGAATTTGCCAACGAAAAGACAAGAAAAGTTACTGTGTAGAAAATTGTAGTTTTCATTTCAGAAACAAAAATAGTCCTAATTTTTTACACTTTTTTTACTATTTTTTCCAATGTCATTTTTGTTTTTTGTTTAACTGTTATTTACAATGTTTGAATTTTTTGTGTGTATTTAAAACATACCATTTTTGAGCATGTGAGAGTACTGTAATATTGTAATATTTCACACCTGGTTACTGTATATACAAAGCTTTAAGAGGGATTCGCTGTGCAATGCGTTTTTTTATGGGACTCGGGGTAAAGAAGAGGCTTGTCTGCGCGCTTAAGCACTAGGCTAAAGGGAGCTCCCAGTTGCATTTGTGCTACTGGGGATATTAGCAGCCACCGCGGCCACATAACTCCCCCTTCTCTCTTTAAGTGGGAGCCGCGCTCCGAGCGCTCTCACAGGCGAAGCCTCTCACGAGGACCGTAAGCTTTAGCGCATGACGCAGTTTCGCACTCCCTACCACGCCGTGCCCCGCATCTCCACCATTAAAGAAGCGGCTTGCGGGAGCTCCCGGTAGCTTTCGTGCTACTGGGGATATTACATTTAGCACGCCGCATGTAGCCACCGCGCTGCTACAGGGGGCGCCAAGCTCAAGGGCCGCCCCGGGCAGCCCGCACTCTAGCTTCGCCACTGAGTTGAGCATCGTATTTATTTGATTGTAAGCCACAGCTTATGGAAATTTTTCATCATGTCATGCGGCTTACATTTTTTATTCTGTTACTTTATCAAAAGGTGCAGATGACGCTCAGTCTTTCCTTGGCTACGTTTTGTCGACCAAATTCTCCTTTCGCAATTGATTTTCTTCAGCATCATGTGCACATCCATCACAAGAGAGATTATGATAAACAACAGGCAGTTGTAATGGCGTAAGCATCATTAATACGGGAAACACACGAGTACGCGAACGTTGCGAATACATCTCAGAGGCTTAGGTAACCTATGTTCAAGTGGGGTTTACAATCAAGGGCAGGTTACATGAATTTACAACACGATTTCGTGCGGTTTACAATCAAAGGCGGCTAACAATCGAGTTAATAAGGCAGGCACATAATCGACTACTGGAAAAAGGAAACGAGAACGTTGCGAATCAGCAACAACATAAATTATACAAACGATGGCGTCATGAAATACGTCATACGGGCCCTCCAGTGAAAATTGCTCCGGGCCTCCCTACCCATTAATCCGGCTCTGGAGACAGGGGGTGACAATAGCTGACGTAACAATAGGACAAGCAGATGGAAAGTTTCGTAGTGGTTTTCTGGAACTTGTAAAGCATTTCTCTATTGAGATGTTCAAACTATCAAAATATAAGCGCAACGTACGGCAAATGTTTGGTGTGCGCGGTACCATGTTTTACAAAAGAGTGATTAAATAAAGAGAGGATTGTCTAAAATACGTTTGCAACAACACAACCTGGGTTTTCTCATCCGCACCAGTGCGTACTGTCGCACAGGCAGTGGCGTAACTGACGGGGGCAGGGTTGCGCACCGCCCCCCTGGCGAGCTAACTGTAAAAAATTGTCCCCTCTTAGAAATTTCTTGAACTTCAGATTATGAAAATGCTTCTACAAGTTTTGGAAATCCGTTGGTCTTGACATTTTAACTACTGAAATAGTGCAGTGTTTAGCAAAATAACAGACATCAAAAGAATCGCAAATTCAAAGTTGTTGCAGCGGCGTGCAGTGCACAATGCATCATCTTGAACGTGCATACTGTGTGTGATGTAATAATTACCCGCAGTTGAGGAAAGTTGCCCGCATTTGTGGCAATTATACTTGTCTACTTACTTTGAACTGTGTGATGCAGTTGTGAAGGTTTATGTCTGAAAGCTGTCGTGTATTTTTCCTTGAAATTATACAGCAGTGGTTCTCAAACTGGGGTCCGCTGTCCCTTTGGGGTCCGCGAGACAATTTTCTGGGGACTGCGAAGCACCTATGAGTGTGAATCTACATTTTCGGCACTACTTTCCATCAAGCCAACAGCTCGAAACGGGTTGGATGCGATTCACGATATGAGGGTTGCGTTGACCAAAACGGAACCAAACATAGACAAACTGATAGCACAGAAGTAAGTGCACCCGTCACATTGATACAATAAAAAACCAACGGGTTGTTTCGTGTTTATTTGTGTTGATTTTTTAAGGGGACCGTGTAGTTTTTGTCCACCACCCTCCCCAGCGCACCCACCTTTAAAGGTGGGGCAACGGGCCGAAAATCATGAAATATATTTTGGGTTAACCAAATATAAAGCAAAAGAAGCGAGGCTTTGTTTCAAGGACATCAATTAATGAGGTGAGGCATGCAGCATGCAGAGACAGGCATGTTGCATACAAATGCAGTAGTTTCAATAGTGCAAAGTATACTGCAGAGCACTAATAAGTAGGTAGTAAAGTATAAGGTGTGCAGGGTTGAACTGCAGGCAGTATAGCGAATAATGTAACATAAATGAACAGAAACGTAGAAAACAGAAAGCAGCAAACATAATAATTACGAAAATAAAGGGGGTGGTTCAACACTGAGTCCCGGGTGATTGTGTGGCTTGATATATGGTTTGTATGGCGTTTATAAAAGTTTTGTTTTCTCGTTTCTCGTATATCAGAAGTCTTGCTTTGATGGAATTTTTGAAAGAGGTTATTAAGGATTGGGGGATGTTTTTAATGGGGTTTAACTTCGTTTTATTTCTAGTTTTCCAAATTGTGAAGGATATGAGGGAATTTAAGTAAGGGGTTATGGTGTTATCATAGTGGGTAGGAGGAAGAGGGGTATGGAACTGGATACGCGAGAGGGTTAAGGAATAGTCTGTGTGATTTGGGGTTGTCTTTGAGTAGATGGTTGTAGTATATTGTAGGAGGGGCTGTATGTATTTACATTTGTGGAAAAGGTGGATATCGTTTTCGTATTTTTCATTACATAGATGACATTGCGGGTTGAGAGCTGGTATATTTTGTTTGAATTTGGCTTCAACAGGCAGTAAGTTTTTGCCAATTTTAAAGTTAAAAGTTTTTAAGTAATTTGGGAAGATTGGGTGGTGTATCCAGGAGTAATTTGGTTTGGTGTTGTGTGATGTGATTTCAAGTTGACTGGGCGTGGGAGTTTTGGGTGTTTTTATTCTATGGCGTATTTCTTTTTTTCTTCCGCGTATTATTTCTTCTTTTGTGATTTTATACTGTTCTACAATTTTAATCATATATTTGTAATAAGGTGAAGGTCTAGCAGCATGCGGGGTATTGTTAAGTTTCGGGAATTGGAAAAGGTTACTAAGTTGGTGTCCAATATTGTGTTCAAGTTGGTTAAGGTGATAAGGTAGGTTATCTTTGAGTAGCCTTGTTCTTGTGTAGGAAGTCAGTGGTTTTATGTGATTTAATTGCGCTATTAGAGGTATATCTGCCACGGAGTATCCTCCATTTTGTTGGATTTGTGAGAGCGTTGAAACAGGAAGCGTTGGGTTGTTTGGTCTGGCAATGTAGGTACTTATTATGTTGTTAATTTGTTCAGTTTTAGTGTGGGGGAGGGGGTACTTATTGGCGAGGTAGGTAATACACGGAGACAGGATTGTTTTGGTAAGGATTGCTTTTAGGTCATAAGTTGCATAAAAGTGATTTAAGTTGGTGGCTTTGTCTCGTAAGGTTTTAATATTTTTATTCCAAGAAGATGTTATTGCTGTGGCGGAACAGATTGTGATATTTAAGGGGGTAATACAGTCTGAGTGCCAGTGAATATTAAAATCATTTGATAATTACGTTTTTTGTTTGTTGAGACGCCAGTTGATTTGGTTGGGTTTAGTTGTAGTCCTGAGGCCTTTTGAAAGAGTGTAGTTGTTTTTTGAAAGCTTCTTTTAATGATAGGGGTTTGCTTATGGAGAGGGTTATGTCATCGGCGTATGCAGTGAGTTTGGGTGGGTACTTTGTGAGTTTGGGTGGGTACTTTGTAGGAGAAATGTATTTGTTTTCTTGGATATAGGTTAAGAGAGGGTTTGGGGCTAGTATAAAAAGGGTTAGGCTTAAAGCGTCACCTTGTCGGACTCCTCTGTTTATGGGAATAGGGTAAGTGATGAACTGGTTTACTTGAATTTGGGAAGAGGCGTGATGTTGTATTTGTGCTATGTATTTACAAAAAGTGAGCGGAAAATTTTGGTATTGTGGAACAGAATTTAACCACTTGTATTCAATTGTGTCAAAGGCTTTTTGGAAGTCTAAACTTATGAAATAAGAGTCTGCTGTGTTGTGTTGTGCCATATATTAAATATCTCTAAGAGTAATTGAGGCGGTATGAGTGGATTTACCAGGTTGGGTGTGCTGTAATGGGGAGATTAGATGGTTCAGAAAGTTCTTAAGTCTTTCATTTAATATTTTAATCAAAATTTTGTAATCAATATTTAGCAGTGATATTGGCCTATAGTTTTTGATATCGGCTGGGTTTCCGTTTTTGAAACAGAGGGTAATAATACCTTTGTATAGCGTTGGGTCGTGGTCAGTCTGGATCCTGACGTTTAACTAAGCGAAAAATATTGTTTATTTTAGAGTATTTTTTAATCTGTTTCTACTTCCATGGACACCAAAACGAGGCGCATATATGGCAAAGGGGCGCCATTCGAGGGGGCGCCACAGAGGTTTGGGGGGAAGTTGCCCCAAACTGCCCCCTCCCTGGATCCGCCACTGCCTGGTGCGCTGTTTCAGTACAGTAAACTTCGGTTTAATCTGGATTCGATTTGACCGACGATTTTATCCAGTTTAGGCGAAGATCCGGATTAACCGAAGATGGTTGTTCCTAACCTGACGTCATCTAAGTACTGCGATACTGGTGAAAATTACTTAATTTGAACACATTTACAATCCAACAGCAGACTTTCGCAGTTAAGCAAAATGAATTTATTGATGCTTTTACAGTGGTACATCAGAGTAGTTACCGCCATATCCAAGCAGTTATGAACGATCTCAAGTTCATAATTTTAGATTATTTGGCTGCAAAGAAATCTTGGATTTTAGACTGACGCAGAGATTTCTGCGACTGGTCCATAAGCTGTCACTTCATTTGGAGGGTAATGCCATCCAGACATCTTACGGAGTACAGTACACTCAGGTATATTGTTCTACTCAAGCACACTCAACATTGATCAATAGACTGAACCCGTGGTGCGGCGGCGTACCTTGAGCGTTATGTTCAAAATAGCCATGCTCGTGTGTTACGCAATAATCTTTTCTACAATCAGTTGAATGTTGCACGCAGTTGCGCCCGTTGTTATCATAATTCTATACGCTCTTAGTGATTGTGAGCACGCATGTGTTGTGTCTGAAAGCTGCCGAATCTTCCCTAGAGACAAAAATCCGGATTACTAAATGTGAAAAGAGCAGATTTTATCCGGTATTGGCAAAGATCCGAATTAAAAAATCCGTATTAAACGAAGATTTTTATAAAGAAAAACGTTAGAAATCATTTGTACCACCAGTTTCATCCGGTTTTGGCGAAGATCCGGATTAACCAAGGTTCACTGTATTTTGGCATTCCCCTGCATTCATGGATATCTGCACCGGGGGAGGCAAAATGGGCCTTGGCCACCACCTGGAAATTGGGTCTAAGAACCAATAATTTCTAGAAAACCTGAAGTCAGCCGCTTATTTGACTTAATTCTTGCAATGACAGTTTTATTTACTCACACTGCACAAGAGCCGGTTTCACTGTTCTGGTATTGTTGCAACCTCTCCGGTCGTGTTGCGTTGATTGTGTGATTCACCACGAACGGGAAGTAGGTGAAGAACAACACCATGCATATATGTGGCGCGAACGAGCAATAATAGAGTGATCATGGCATGTGAACTCTATTGTTGCTTGCTGCCACAGTGCGAAGCTTTGCGCATATGCCGCTCGGGATTTCCGAACGCAACAAAATGGTGCTGTGACCAGGATGTGAAGGTCGTGCGGAGTTCAGCCTTCACACAAAGAACGTGCGATCGGTGCGGTTCGTTGTAAAAAGGAGGGGATGTTGTTGCAACCTCTCCGGTGGTGGTGCGCTGATTGTGTGATTCACCACGAACGGGATGTGGGTGAAAAACAACACCATACATATAAGTGGCGCGAACGAGCAATAATAGAGTGATCATGGCA
>Ga0210059_1006666_pt1 | contig 18481 bp, 10 predicted proteins | sample Ectturendosymbi2_FD_188042 | JGI IMG/M metagenome (GOLD analysis project Ga0210059, IMG submission 188042) | Ecteinascidia turbinata endosymbiont from Florida, USA - Sample 2 (SPAdes) (version 2) | ecosystem: Host-associated > Tunicates > Ascidians > Unclassified | place: Key West, Florida... | reverse complement strand
CTATTATATGCATCCACGACAACCGGGTTCACGATCTTTTCTTAATCTTTTTCTGAGTGTTGGGTAGTGGCCCCCTTCATCTAAGTTTTGCACCCCCTGGCTCATAACTCCAGTTGCGCCACTGCCTCCAACCGATTCTTTTCGAAGCAAACAAGAGCAAAGAGTAGAAGAATAAAGACGATTGGCAGCAGCCACGACTCTTACCAGCGTCTTTCAAACGACAACCGTATCTAGTTCTTCCTTGCTTCCGCCATTCATGGCAGTAAAAACTTATTCATTGTATAGCACTAAATAGTTAATCTCCTTGACTAGCACATGATGCCAAATGTGTAGTGTGTCCAAGTTAATTTGGGTAAGTATTGCAGCACTTAAAATCTTCAAAATTATTGTCATTAAATGAACAGCATCTATCGCAAGGAACCTTGCACAGCAATGAATCAGAAATCATGTTTATTTTAACGACGACGAGCGACAGGCCGGAGACTGAATATACTCTTCGTCGCGTCATATCGAGGAACCAGTTTACGACAAACAGGCAGCATTATATCTAAAGGCAGCATTATATATTTTAGTTGTGGGTAAAAGTTTGTGCGGAGGATGTTCAAATAATGGAAGTTGCAACAGTCTTGAATGATCATATAACACGTTTGTCAATAAATCTTGCAGACAGTGGCGTATGCAGAAAATTCCCGAGGGGGGCCAACTTTCGTCGCAATCGTGTGACGTCACAAATCAACTTTAGGAGGACCATTCTAGTGGGGTCCGGGGAGATGCCCCCAGGAAAATTTTGCAAAACTACACCAAAAGATACGCAAATTACACCTAAAAATACGCATAGTGTTTATAATCTTTTCTTTTTAGGGTCTGAGGGGGGGCCATGGCACAGTGCCCCCCCTCCGTACGCTAGTGCTTGCAGACCTTCTTTCAGTAAAATTGATTACACAGATTGCACAAGTTCAACGAGGAGAGCAAAGTGAAGAGTACAGATAAGGGGTAGATGCTCTTCTGTTTCTTTACTACCACATGAACACAAACGATGAGTGCGATTGTTCACGTTTAGGACTTTGTGACTCAAGGGCAGTCTTCAGCGTAACGATGTATACTGTACTGTGGGGATTACTGCCATGAAGATGCCAGCAGTACGCTTTGAGCAATAGTAGGAAGTTTCTAGACGTAATTTAAAGGACGAAAAACTTGCGGACGATTTGACAACAACGGGCAATACATTCCACAAACTAGCAGCTTTCCGAAAAAATGAGTTAAAAAATATATTCTTTTTAGCCAAAGGAATCTGGACATTTAAACTGTTACGAAGCAAATATGGTGATAAATCTTTTTACATTTTTGAGATGAGAGGTCCAGTACTGAGCTTAACAAAAATATGTCTTTTAAAACAGCGTCATTTGCTGTGGTCTCCATGCACCCTGTGATTTTTTGCTGCAGTTGTCTGAGCAGTTTGCAAAAGTAATGCACCAGATTGGGAGGAAATATCATAAACAACGCTACCATAGTCAAAAATTGGGAGAATAAATGAGTGGTAAATCGACAAAGGAGTAAATCTAGGCACCAAATTTGAAATAGATTTAAGACGGTTAATATGTAGCATAGCACGCTGATGAAGGTTTCAAATATGAGAGTGCCAGGAGAGACTATTATGAAGGAGCAAGCCAAGATGCTTGTGGATGACAACTTCTTGGAGCTGCATAATCTTAAAAATCAAAGGAAGGTATTCACCACGATTACTAGATATAGTTAGAACCTTCATTTTTTTAGCATTAAAACCAACGCTCCAAGTGTCAGACCAATTTGCTGAAGTGGAGAGATCTTCTTACGAGATTAGGTGTAAGTGCCTTGGGAACTTGGATGAAAAATACAAAGTTGTACCGTCAGCAATTAAAGAAACAGATGACTGAATGTATTGTCAGAAATGTCGTTAATATATATAAAAGAAAAACAAGAGGTCCGAGGGAGGGCTGCGGAGCCGGAGCTGGGCATTTTGCCTGGAGCAGGAGCCGGAGCTCAAATAAAAAATCAGAAAGAGCCGGAGCTCAATTTAAAATTTAGGGCCGGGGCCGGAGCTATGGCCATTTGAGAGGTAGCTCCGGCTCCGGGTCTCGTTCTAGATACTAACGGTTTTACCAAATAGACTTACGTGTGCTCTTTATGAGCACACTAAACGCGATTGTTACGTGTTACGACGCCGGACTGCAACAATGGATCTGCAAGCCTTTGACGTTTCTTTGGTTTAATCGCTAAAGCTGTGACAACGCAGCTGGCAGGCGTGGTGTTACTGGTTGGACAATGGTTTTCAAACACTGTTCTAAGAGCCGCATGCAGCTCCCAAGCATCCATTGTGCGGATTTTAGCAGTCTTTCAGTAACAAATCTGTTTGAATAAGAGCTGATGATGCCTAATTTGTAGGCAAAATATATGCTCTGTAATGTGTTAGTGCCTGATTCTTCGCTGGGAAAGGATTCCTTTCGATAGACGGTGTCTTGCAGTGACGCCTCTAATATCTTGTGTAGTAGACTTCGTTAGTGCAATGAAACAAAACGTGTAATTGACTTGTGGTAAAATATTTTTGCGTGGCTCTCTAAAAGAATCGAAGGTATGGATTTGGCTCCCTTCAGGGAAATGGTTGAGAACCACTGTTGTAAAAGTAAGAAAAACGTTACCTTCCACAACATTTTTACTTTCTAGTCAGAATGATCAAACCGGGACTGTAGTAGTGTAGCGATCAAAAAAGAACTGAGCTATAATGAGTAGGCATATATAAAATATCCATAGCTTTGGTATCTGTTCAATCATGCTGTTAGCAGCAGTGGGTAATTGACGGGGGGCAGAGGGGAAAGCCGACCCCCTGGCAAGTAAAATATAAAATCTGGGCCCCCTTTAGCTGACATTTTGATAGTTGGCATTCTGTTTCATTTCAGTAGGTTGTTGTTTTTTTGCGTTTTTTGGGGTATTTTCGTGTGTTTTTAGCTAATATAGAAATCATGACTTTCGGATTCGCTATCATTTCTTAACTTTTTTCTAATTGTTGGCTAGTGTCGTCCCTATGGTGGCCAGTAGACACTCTTCAGCTACGTTTTGACCCCCCTGGCTGAAACCTCTAGTTACGCCACTGGTTAGCAGGTAGTGTGATTAAGATATGATACCACTGTATATTTAACCGTGAAATGCACGGCACGCTATTGCAAAGTAGGAATTTTTATCAGAAACCACTAGGCCTACTAGCAAGGTTTACTAGATTACTGGCAAAGTTCACGAGGAAACATTACGTTTACAAGCAGTAGCATAACAGGAAAGTTATAAATAATTGGTAGCGAACTTGCATTGCTTTGCGTAGCAGTACATTACAGCATCAGGAGGGTATAAAAAGTAGTACAAAAAAATGTGGACTTTTCTTGAAGTTTTCATCTGTGGAAACAAATTATATGTTTTCAGCATAGTAACCAGTCTTATTCTCACCTAAGCTTTGCAGATTACATTGTGCTTTACTTTGCGATTCATCACTGCTTATAATGAGTGCAAAAGATAAGAAATCAGACGTTTTCAGCTATTTTAAAAAAGTCAGAGGTGAATTTCTTGATAGAAGTCATATCAGTTCTTTGGCCAAAGGGCTTTTAAACACATCTTTCCATCTGTGTTAATGCAAATGTGTGCATGTTTGAAAGAAAACATGAGAGGTAATCCACTGTGTTTTGCGCTCTTTGCATGGTTTGTCCGGCCGGCGCTGTTAGCTGGAATCGCCAAGACTGCAACAGGCAAAGCATGCAAGGAGTGCAAAACACTTCGTCAGTTGGAGGTGGTCTGTGTTTCAATGCTCGGACACAAATGTAGCTTTCCAAACTGCCATTTTCTTAATTTTCGTCGTAAGAATTGACAAAAGGTCTTCAGGCATTGATGGCAAAACTATCGCCCATCTTTTCCGAAATTGTTGACATTACCGTTATCTTGAGTCACGTTTCTGCTAGTAACTGTTCTCTGAATTGTCTGAACTTTTTATTGTTGTTTTTTCGCTGATTTCCTCATGGTAAGAGCGCTGCTTGTAAAAATCTACCAGATTCAATTACTCAAAGAAGTTTGGTATGTTCTCATAGTTTTGTGCACTTGATTTAATTCATTTTCCATTCAACTTGAGACACACCACGGCAATTGAAATGTTAATGTGTGAAAACGAACAGAAGGTGAAGCCGGAGCCGTTGGAAAATAGAGCTCTGGAGACGGAGCCACACTCATGAAGACCAAGAGCTCCGGAGGTGGAGCCGGAGCCATGTTCATGAAAGGAAGATTGTTGGATTCAAGATACGAGTACAATTGCTTACGGACAAGCTTTTGAAACACTTTTGATAAAGATGGAATAACGCAATGGGTCGGTAATTCATTACATCATAATAAAATCTTTTCTTGTGAAGAGGTAGAGTTGAGGTGGTTCTCCATTGAAGAGGGAATTTGTCTAATGCCAATATAAAATTAAATAACAAGCTGAGTGGAGTTGCCATTAGCGAAAGCAATGAATCTGAGTGGAGTTGCATGATCTTTTGGAGTTGTACGACCATTAGAGAAAGCAATGAATGTGGAGTTGCAAGACCATTAGCGAAAGCAATGAATCTGAGTGGAGTAAATAACAAGCTGAATGGAGTTGCCAATAGCGAAAGCAATGAATCATCAGAGAAAGTCTATTCTTGCAACATTATTGACAAAGTGCGAAGATTTATTCCACGAATGCGAGAAGAAATCATTCAGGGTAGACAGATGCTTGCAAATGAAAACGCATTGCATTTTAAATATGATTACGACTTGAGTAAATTTTTTTGTCAAATTGTGGTGCTGCAACGAACCTGCAACTCAGGTAAATTTCACAATTTTTCAAAAAATTAATTTAATTTCGAATTATTGCCACAGTCAAATTGCTTTCGCCAAGTTGCATTGCATCCAGCTCAATAAGGGCACTTTCCGAGGTGCACGATTAGGACATCGGTTTCTCGGTAAACATCTTTTATCCCATATATCTTGCTCCTCAACCACGACGACACTATTGTTTGCACAAGATTTTAGATAAACGCTTATCCGTCTGCTTGGCTACAACCGACATTTAAAAAACGCTTCATCAGCGAAACTGAACTTGCTTGCTTTCGTCTTTGGAGCAAAGCAGCCTCGGGTTGATATATTACAAATGCGAGCAAAGAATTTGACATGTTATTGGAAGGCAAGGTACCAGGTAGTCTCAAAGGTAAAAATGCTGCTGTTTAAAAATGCAACCTCTATTTTATCGCAATTGGTGCAAGTGAAATAGAAGCCAATATCTCCAAGTACAGTTCTAATACATTCCTTGAAGTTGAAAGCTTTGAATGCTTTGAAATAACGACAGATGGAAACGAAAGTGAATTCTCTTTTTTTGAAATATTCTATGGTGATATCAAGGGCGGCTAAACTTAGTTTTACATTAAAAATTGTCTCAATTTCCAACTTGGTGCCATTGTAAGCATTTTGTCGTTTTAGGACAGCCTTCCAGCAGTTTTAAGCATTAATGTGGTTAGACCAGTAACGAATTCAAGAAGAGCAAATCAAAAAATAGACCCCTCCCCGAACAAACAGCACGTCCCTTGAAGCGGCGCTTCTTTCATTGACTTTCAAGTTGGATCGCATGCAACGCGACAAATTTATTTGAAGACAGTTGGCGGCAGGCTGAGACCTGGTAGATGCTTCTTGTCTAGTCAAGTTAGTAGGCACAAAATAAACCGCAGCAACAGCAGCAAACGAACAAACAAGACAAACAGCAGCAAACAAGAAAACAAAAGAAACCAATCACGAAGCGTCAAAAGGCAAATAATATAATAGGATGCACCAGGAAAAGGACGAGTCAAGGTTACCAAACAACGGATTTAAAGCGCTCACTGCGCTTAAAAAATCGAGACAGTGCTGCAAAGATAACTATTCTTGGTTTAAATGATAATTCCGGATGGCCAAACAGGAGAATATGGATTAGTTTTATTAGTGAGAGTAGTGTGATGTGACTGATTATAGAGTTTTTCGTGGAGCAAGATAGTTTTAGCGTTATACGAAGTAAGTTGCGATGGTGTAAGGACAAACTGCACCGCAGGATAAGGTGTCCGAGCGTTTCCGTAGACCCACAGCTACACTGACGATAGGACATATTAATGTTTAAAAAACTGTGACCAACGCGAAACATGGAGCGTAATGAGGTAGCGCGATGGATTTGACCCGTGTAAGTGCCAAGTATTGCGTTTCGTGCCATGGTAAAAGTGGATAATGCGGTTTTTAAATGCTGCAAAACTTAGAAGATAATTTGATGTATTGTGGTAGGGAATTCCTTATTAAGGGAGCTTTGTAAAAAATGAATTTTGTACTAGCGAACGTTTGGAGAGGGGAAGCTGAAAATTATTGGCATGACGCAGTGAAGAGGCCGAGATTTCTCCGAGGGTCAGCGGTAAAAACGAGTGGAGGACAGGAGAGGTAAGACCAGTTTTCATTTTATAAAGGAACAAGAGCGTATGGAGTCTCTCCTTTTAGATACAGTAGTAAAATGAAGTTGAGATCAGAGAGGACAGCTGCGTTACGTGATGTATAATTTGACAGCCTTTAAATATATGTGCACTAGGAGCAAGCTATCCGAAGTTGAGCAGTTGGCGAAAATCACATTTCCGTAGTCTAACGTTGGGAGAACGCAAGAAACATAAATTGCATAGAGGACCTTGCGTGGAATAAGGTGTGAAAGATTGTTGATGCGATTAAGTCTAAGGGTGATCTTTTGTTTAATCCACAAAATATCATGATGCAATGATAAGTTACGATGAAATATAAGACCTATGTATTTGTATGAATCAGTTTCACTGAGGTCTATACTGTTAAATGTAAGAAAAGGGTGAGAGATATGAGGTTTCGAAATGTTTTAAACAGGTTTTGCTGGATTAAAATTTACATTCCATAGATTTGACCAGTTGGACAAGGTATAAATATATATATTTTTTAATATAACAAATTGCAATGCGTACGTCACTACTGTGGCTTACAACTATTGAAATACTGATAGGTGCAAGTCTGAATCGTCGCAAAAGAATGAAAGCAGAGCCAAGCAGGCAGATTCCTCACAAGCTGACCACAAAGTTACAACGTCTTTTGTTACAGTTGGACAAAGTGTACAAATCGCAAGTTAAAATCTGATGGAGATGAAGTGGACAATTAGAAGAGAATAATAAATTGTGACGTCAGCCAACAATGAGATTGAAGATTCAATGGATGCGGCAATGCCGTTGACATACACTAAAAAACAATAAAGAACCAAGGACCGATCCCTGTGGTACCCCGCATTTCGTATAGCAGGTGTTTGAATAACTGTCATTGATTCTCGCTATTTGGCGCCTACCACTCAGGTAGGAAGACAAAAGAATAAGTAGAGATCCATCTATTCGTAACTGTTGCAATTTATAGATTAATCCAGAGTAAATTACTCGATCCAAAGGCTTTGGAAATATCCATAATGACGATACTTGAAGACAGGCCCCTGTCATAGGCAGTATAAAGTTGATGTATTGTTTCTAAGAGTGATGTGACTGTGGAATGTTTTTTACGGAAACCTGAATTACGTTGAGACAACAACTTATGACTCTCGATGTATGATTAAATGTGACGGTGAATAACTCGATCGAATATTTTAGACAAGGAGGGAAGGATAGCAGTAGGCCTGTTGTTTTCAACGTCAGAATAGGAATATTTTTTGTGGATAGGAACGACAGTGGCTAATTTCCAAGCGTTAGGGTATTGTGCAGTGGAGATAATAAAATTAAAAAGTAAATTCAGCGGTATAGTTAGGGGTTGACAACATAATCTAAGTAAGCGGTTTGGAAGGTTATGGAGACCTTTGGATTTGGAAGGATCGAGACGCTTTAGAACATGGAAAATATCTCACGTTTCGATGTATATTGGGGGATGCGCGCATCCGATTTAGGAGCGAATGGGGGAAGCGATAAGTCGATATTCTGCAGGGTAGATACAGATGCAAAGAAATTGTTAGACATGTTGCTTTTGTCATCGTCTGACTGAAGGACAATGCCATTCTGTTTGCCTCTTAGGACTTGACTTGAATGACTTTAGAGGGCAAGGATACGATGGAGCCTCCAACATAAGAGGTCGCTCGTCTGGCGTTCAAGCACGATGACATCTGAATACCCCAAAGCTGTTTTTGTCATTCTTTGAACTTGGCTGTGCAAGACTGTTCAAAGGAAATATTGATGATGAGAAACGCACTGGATACCATTCAGGAGCTTTCCGACCTTATTCAGTTTTCTCGAAAACGAAGGGATTTGTTCGAAAGAATGAGACTCAGTTTTGACCTTGCTGGAGCTGCATTGCGTCCTTTGTGTCCAACGAGGTAGACTGCCAAAGCTACATCTTTCGAATCGGTTTTGCAGAATTACGAATCTTTGCTGGAAACTTTGCTTTCTATTGATGTTGGTAATCTTTATGCACAACGCGAAGAATTGCCGATTTCGGCTGCAAGCAGAGGGTGCTTCATCGCAGAAAACTTGGAAGCCGTGAAAAAGCATTTTGTTAACAATCTGGATGCCTCAACGTTGTCTAATCAGTTAGCTGTTCTGAATGATGCAGTATCAGGTGTCAGTGTAAAAATGATGGTCGTAGTTTCTAGCACTCTTGCATTTACTTCGAATTGCAACATTTCAATCTTTGTAAGTAAGAAAACTTCTGCAACTTACGTGAGTGCTGCCAGTTACAACTGCTTCTGCAGAGCGTTCTTTTTCATCCTTTCGTCGTTTGAAAACGTACCTCCGAACGACCATGAGTGCCAAAGACTGAATCACTGATTTTGTCTGTTCATGCAAACTATACAGAAAGTTTTAATGTGCAAAAGATAGCTTCAGAGTTTGTTTCAAAAAATCAGAAACGCCAAATTGCTTTTGGAAAAGTGTAACGTGTGTCTGATAACTTTTTGCCTTCTGATTACACGACTCTGCTACTTTGTGACAATGTTCAGTAAAAAATGATGATGGTTGAATTCATGGGTGGCGGAACCGGGGGGCCGCATGAGCCTAGGCCCTCCCACTATTTTCTTTTACTTCAAATTTCGAATTTTGCCTAAGTAAGTTTGAGTAACACAATTAGGATTGGGTCTATTGTCAAAGTAAATCGTTTAAACTTCAGCAGAATTTTGGTAGCATCATTTGTAATACATTATTTGTCATTTGGTAGTGAAACTGGCAGGATTTCGTAAATGTTTGGCAGAATACCATGCACAATCTGATCACCCTTCTCGGGTTTGCTTACCGCATTGATGTTGTCGAACAGTGTTGCCAGATGGTGTAATACTAAACCATTTTTTACAAAGATGGTGTAATTTCATATGCATGTTTGTAGGAAAAATGTCGTGCCACTCCATCGAAAAATTCTTTTAATTTGGTTTAATTTCAAGCGTTTTAACACCATTCTAAATCGTAAAATTTTGCTGAATCTTATACGCAAAATCAAAAATTTGACAGATCAATTTCAACCGGTTTTTGTTTTTGCATTAGCAACACTAAATAGTTATATTTTATTTTTGCATTGCAACTTTACAACTTGCTACACAGTCTTATATCTTATACCCGAGTCTTCGATTACTATAGATATTGCAGAACGCGAGCTTGTTTGCTTTGTACATCTGTGCCACCACCCAGGGTCCCAGTTCACTAAGTTGTTTACTCGGGCTATTTTCATTCGGCGTAATCACTGTTCATATATTTTCGTTCCACGTTTGGCCTTTCGTGTCCATGTTGCAGGTGACATGAATAAAACAATATCATTCGTAGTAGATAGGCGTTATCTCGACTTCGTTCGCTCTTGCCTTACTCGGGCTCATCCCTTAGAGACCGAGCTGCCCTATGCAGTCGAGTTATTTTCAAAAATAAAATTAATATCAGACTAAACTTTTTTTGAAGCAATGGATTTGTTTAGAACAATGGTGAGCAAACTGCGGCTGGCCAACCGCATCCGGTTCGCAAACATGTTTTGTGCGGCTCTTCTAGCTGAATGGCATTGGCTCAAATGATAGCGAGTTGTCGCTTAATATTTAAGGTTTGTGTCATTTATCAACGTGTTTACACGAATTCGTAAGGTTAGTTGCCAGGGCGTCTACGCAATTTGATGTAGTTTTTTATGTAAAACATTTTCTGTAAAACTTCCATGCTTTACCGAACTGTATTTTTATTGACACTACAAACTGATTTTGCAGCTCGCTGGTGTTTTTGGTTTTCTGCAAAAACTCTGCCATTTAACAAGTTTGCCCACCCCTGATATAGATCACTGGATATGAAGTCCAATCCAGTGGACAGTTCCCATTTCGAGAATAATTTCCAACGAACTATAAATTGTCCAGTAACTTGGGCTATTATGAACGAGCGTAGTAAGCAGAGGACCAACTGGCGTTATCATTGCAATTTGACGAATGTTACTCAACAGTGGAGAAGTTATCATGAGAACTTCTCATTTACTGTTACGTAACCAACGTGAACAGAGCAAGGATAGTGCCAGCCAGAATGAAAGTAAATGAAAATTTCAGTGGCGCAATCCTCGAACGGTTGCTATCATTTAGCATAAATCGCGTGATGAGCCCGAGTGACGTTGTTGACCTGGAGTCACCCCTGCAACAGCCTAATTGAATTTCAGGTGGTTCACAGATACGTTTTCATAGTGGTGTAATTTTGTCTGGAATAGTGTAATTTTGACCTTAATGTGATGTAGGAGCTGAAGGTAAATCTGACAACAAATCCCCTCTCACCACTATCTGATGATGTAATATGAGGACGTTCCTTAGCTCTGTGCATGCTGTATTTGTACTTACTTGTGAAAGAAATCCGTGCAAGATTAAGAACAACTGGTTGCATTTATGTGCTCAAGTCAGTGTAGCGTAGGTAGATAGGGTGTATTTTAGATAGAGGACGTTGAGCGAGGGCTTATAAAACATTGCATAAAATTGCTTAAACATGCTGAAAAAAGATAATGACGTCATATTTCAATGCTTGTGTCGTCACAGTTGCCATTTCAAACCACAAATTTTTTCTACATTTTTTTACTTGGACTTGTGCCTCCCACTTTGAAAAAGGTTCCGCCACCCATGTTGTCAACCTGTGGAATGCGTACCATCAACAGTACGTGAGGCATTTTGAGTGGTAAAGGAGCATTATCCGGACCATATGTGCAGTTGATTATCAGATACGACCATTGCTGTTGCAGCTGTCGCAAGTTACAAGGGCGTTAACATTATTGAATCACCCTAAAATTAAATGTCACCCACGGTTACTAAAGTTAAAAAGCTGTTGTTCCAGTGATGTAGTCGAGACCGTAACCTCCGAGATTGAGACTTGGTTAAAACTTTGTGACCGACACTTTGTTAAAAAGCTGATGCTAAGACCTGGATGTTCGAGACCGAAACTTGAGACAAGAAAAATGGTCGGCTTCCCCTAAATGTTTATAGGGTTTCTTTATAGGGTCTTGCAGCCATATCGGTCTCTGGTAAGCCAATACACCGGAAAAATGCAGGAATATTGGTTGAAAAATGAAACAGGATCTCTGTGACATGGTGATGAAAAGTTATTTTTAAACCATGATGGTCCACAACACAGAAAAGACAAAAACTCGTCACGGAAATGCACCACAAGTCTTATTCATCGCTAGAACCACAACGATTAATTAATTGACAAAAGCTGGCTTTGTTTTTCTCCTTCACAAACTTGTATTTATTGTGTCACTTGTAGACTGATGAGCGCCGATACGACTAAATGTGCGCATTTCCTTATTAGAAAAGGAATCTTCGACTGGAAGCACGCTCTTGAGCGCCTGAGGAGCCACGAGCATTCAGTGGAACATAAAGATGCCACGCTTACATTTAATTGCAGATGTAATTAATCACTATGAAGAATTGATACAGAGCTAACTAGTCTGGTCAATTAATGCGAACAATATTGGAAATCGCTTCTGCCTGCAACGTTTGGTTTCTGTCGTAAAATTTATTGTTGAGCGAGGACTGACGTTTAGAGTTGAAAACATTTGATCGCCCAGAAACTTTTTGCAAAAAGATTTTCAAAACTTTTTTCAAGCAACGTTTCAAAAAAAAGAAGACGCTATGCTTCTGGTGCCCGGTTTTGCAACAGTTTCACAAATCGCTAATCATTGTCAAATATCATGTTGCAACATAAAGTTTTGTTACACTTGAGTTAACAAATGTGACGTCACAAGATTACGTCATAAATATTAATGATCCGTGGAAATACCAGTGACTTCATCGATCATCCCCTTCCTAAAGATTCTCTATCCGCACATGGGGCCTCACACCACGCCTGGGCCCCAGCCCCCCACCATCTAAATCCGGCGCTGTCAACACGTGATCAAGTTTAGAAACTGTAGTCGGCGTACTTTCTCTGATCTTGCTTTGGTCTTTTTCGTCATTTCACTTGTAAGCTTTTGCTTACAAATTTGCTGGACTGAAGAGAGTGAAATCGATATCCTAGCAAAGCAAATTGCGATCAAATTCGGCTGCGTCACCCTTGTGGTGTCGTGGTGCTGAACCTAGTAAGGTGGTTTAATTCCAAGAAAGCAGAGTATCTTGGTTCAAATACCAATCCATGCAGGGTTCACTCGCAGTATAGTTTCAGAGTGTCCAAATCCAAACTTGTGCGAACTGCGACGAATGACCCGTGACGTCGCATGGACGTTGCTCTTGACCGACGTTTCGCGGCGCGAACTTTGCCCGCGATCTTTCGCGCCCGTCAAGTGCGTAGGTAATGTATACAGAAACAACAGAAAAGAACACCTTCTGTGTAAACTATACTGCCTTTTGACAATTCTCTCTTCGGCCAGTCAGCTTTTGAATTGTGGTTCGTGTAATTCTTGAAATCAATTTGATTTTATAATTTGAATTAATCAAAGCAGACAGCTTGGATTGGTGGTGATATTTCGCAAGGCCGGTTGGCCTTGCGCTGATAGCGTCATGAAATTTCGTAATTTAAATAGCTGCAGTATAAGTGAAGTTTTGTAATTCATACGCCAGAACAATAAAGTCCAACGATAAGTCTTTCATCGCGCAAGTTGGCAATATCTGCTAATATTTAAAGTTTCTGGACTGATCACAAAATCAAGCCAGCCATCATTCATCAGCTTTTTCCTTTCAATGCTCACATACGAGACGAAGGGTTCTTCAACATCTTTTGTGTAGAAAAGTTCAATAACAGGATATACTGTAACAGGATACAAGTTTTCGGCTGTTTCACGATTTTTCGATAGATAGCTGGGAAAGTTAGGCTTTTACAGTTAAGTGTGTTTACTTTTCAATTAAGACGTAATTATTCTACAAAAATAAGTTAATGATAATTGTTTTCCTGAGCAGTGCTTTGAAAGGTGTTCTGAGTGACCGAAACGGTTTCTCAAAATAGAGTAGAACCTCACCATAAACACCACCAAAATCCACTAAAACATCGCTTTATGACTGTCTCGGTATTTAGATGAAATAGTAGCAGTCTCGCAAAATGTATTTGCGATCAACAAGGTCAAACCTTCAAAAACCCTATTCCTGATGTCATACAAAGGCGCACTCGCAAATAAAACCATGGGCACTTGGGGCGGCGTGTTTTCTAAATGATGTTTTTTCAGATTGTTAATAGGGTTTATAGGTAATACACCCCTGCGTGGTTCCCTTGTTCAAGCGATCAGGCACCGTTTTGTCTCATCGACTTGTGGTCACATTTCTCATGCGGTTATTCTCAGAGAGCATTTAGAGTTTACTCTTCTATCCCGGGCATTGTCGGAAAGTCGGAAGAATTTAAAAAAAATAATTATCGGTATCTGGCTTGTACTTATCAAAACTCGAAAAGAAATTATAAAATTTAAAAGTTTTTCTGCTCTTCCTAAACATTTACTGACATGCTACGTTTACGGAATGCTGTGCGAGCCCCATACCAATGCGATCCTATCCCGGTTTTTGTTTTTTATTACGATAGCGATGCATGAAATCAGAATCGTTGCATTCTTCACCATTATTTTTGAAGACATGATGCATCAAAATTCTTAATGTTCTTTAAAACAAAAAAAGAAATACGGTAGTTGTAATGAGTGCACAGCACACAACAATGCGAACAAAGCATTCAGACTAAAGCATGAAGGACATGAATCGTTTGTCACTTGTAATTAGTTTAAATCTTGCTACCTAATCCAAAACGCCAGACCAGTAGACTGCGGTGAGGCAGCTGCCTGGACAACCTGTTTCATTTCGATGTCCTGACGTTTCGCAATAATCGATCTCACTGATAACTTCGCATGAGCTCGCATGAACTCAGACGCAAACAATCAAAAAGTGGACGCGCTTTGAAAAATCGCTTCTTCAGATCAGGATTTTTGCCAGGAGACGATTCGTGCCACAAGCGGCTCAAAATAAGAAAAACGTGGGTGGCTTGTTGGGCCTGACTTTTCCTACCGATCTCTTTGCAGGATTAAGTTCAGATGGTAGTTAATGAATAAATAATTGGGAGAGGAAATGAAGTAAACGGTGTTTGCGTAAAAAGTGTAAAATAATAGTATTTTAGGCAAATTTTATGTTATGATCTACTGACCTCTTTTAAGAGCGCCTTTATAAAAAGTGTTTTTTTTCAACGTAATTAGCACGTTATGTTTTCATCGAAAAAAGAAGCTAATAAACTTTTGTCGAAATTTTTCATACCATAAAAGCGATAGAATTCACAGAAATGGTGGGTATTTAACGTGTAGCAAAGTTGATAAATTTTAATTTTTACTAAAGTTGCGAAAATAAGTTGGTTGCTTTCCTACCTTTCGCAAAATTATAGCCAAACACCGGATCTACAACAAACAACAAATCTGTTTAAATTGTGAAGAAAATGATAAATGTTAATTCTGTAATGAAAAAAGCTTTTTGCAACATTTTGGTTAAAAAGACGAGGTAATAGAAAACATGCTTATACGATGTAAGGTGTTGGGAAAACAATTACAACCAGAAACATAAATCTTGAAAGTGGTTGCTAACTCTGCTTCGAGTGCTGTACGAAAACTTTAAAATCTCACTGCAATTACGTTTGAAGGCATAGTGCATATGCCTCTTTGTAAGGCTTTTAATGCTATAAAACCGTTAAGACTAACATCTCGTAAACTTTAAAGATGCTTCTGCGCAATTGCAGTGAGATTATAAAAGTCAACATTTTCTTCGAATTCGCGTAGGCTATACGTGCTTAGGCTTGCTAGAACATGTAGCGGTTGAAAAAGAACACCACGTAAGACAAACATTTCATAAACTGCTTCTGGTTTGCCTTCATAAATTAAAATTTTCTTTCAAACTGGCGCATGCGTGTTATACTTGCTAGTACAGGGAGTGGTTGAAAAGAACACCACGTAATAATAACACCTCGTAAACTTCAAAGATGGTTTTGTTTTGCCTTCACAAAGAGTTAAAATTTTCTTCCAACTTGGCGTGTGCGTGTTAGGCTTGCTAGGACAGGGAGTGGTTGAAAAAGAATACCATACTCTATGCAAAAGTACTCAAAAGAAGTGAATGTGGCAGATAAATTACCATATCCTGGAACCTTTTGGTGCATGTGTAGTTGTGCATGGTCCAGCAAGGTCAAAAAGGGTAAGGTCACACTTTTCCTCTTTTGATGGTTGCAGTTGCTTTGCAAATTGTGGACGAGAACAGGTTTAATCTGGACAAACATAACTTGAATGTGATCACTACGACAGACTGCGCAAGCATGAGATCTACTTTTCAGAAAAAGTTAGAATTTGTTTCAAGCGTAACGCTGTATACAATATCTAACCAAAACCGAAGATGTTAACCACAATGATGTGTCTTTGCAATAGACTAGTTTATGGTCACTCTAAAAGTTATAACGGTCGCGAGGAAATCTCTGAAAGTGCCAGTTTTTAAAGCTACACTGGGTCTCATTTCTCGCACATGAGACTTGAAGGAAATTTAAAATAATTTAAATAAAAATGAAATCAGTGTGAGACATTTTTGTAAAGCTCCGCTATAGAATGCTGCAGAATTTGAAAATATGTGAAAACAACAAAAGTTTGATGCTGATGAGCTAACAGTTTTGATTGAATCGGACATGCATCTGTCAGGTTGTTCAGATTTTTCGTGTTATAAGGTTTACTGCGTTGGATATCAGATATCACTCACCACAGTTTCGAGTAGTCGTCACCTAAATTGGTGGTGGTGCTGATCGCGCTTGCAAAATAAACTTTTTGTCAAAAAGTTCCACTTGGAAATGTTCGTCGAAGTTGTAAGTTGGCACTTACAGACGTAGTACCTCCGAAACTTTTTGAAATGTTTTTCCTCTTTTTCCCTTCCTCTTTCACCATGCTGGCCAGGTTTCGCAATTTTGAAAACGAAGTTAGAGGGAACAAGCTTGCTTGCAGCAGTTAAGATTCTGAAAGCTTTTCAAAACTTTTTCCCCTTTTCCTTGCAACTACTATGATGGTCATGAAATTAAAATAAATAATGTAAGGTTGAAATTTAAACAAAAAATGGCATTATACAACAAATTAAAAACATTTCATTAGGCCTATGCTAAATTTTATAGTCTGTTTGCGTAACTTGTATTAGATGAAAGGGTTTAAGACAGAATAAAGATTTGCATGGATTTTTCTTTTAGTTTGGGTAATGAGGTTGTTGATGTTTAGCAATAACTCCTTCCTTATTCTTATTTGGAGGCTACGTCGTTCCAAAATTGCTATTACTTGGAGAAAGAGGATGTCAAACTGAATGAAGACGTGGTGTAATGATCGCAAGTTTTCATTCTGTTGCTTACTACATATTTTTTACGTTGCGTTTGAGTCAAAAATTACAATAACATTGAGAATGACTTCAGCAGTAAGTTCATCGGGTTCCTTGCATTTTAAATCTGGAAAGGCTCGTAATAACCCTTGCTCTGCAAAGTTACCCATGTTTATGCGATACTTCCACAGATTCCTACTACATTGTGGGAGAAAAACAGAATGCATGGGATGAAGTGGGAAAACAGTGTGTTTTGTCAAAGTGACTTTTCATGACACACCTTGTTGTTACAAACAGAAAATAATGGGTGTTGCGATTATGATTAGCCTACGAAGGCTACAGTAACTGCCATCGCGGGCCAAGTGTGTAATGAAATGAAACAGAATGCGAATTGGCACCACTTATCGAAATAGCCAGGCTTGTCCGTGGGAATGGGATTCCTATGGGAATCCCATGGGAAACGTCCCATGGGATGGGATGGGACAGCACACATTTGCATTTCCCATGAAACTCAGAAATAGAATGAGAGTGTCAGAATGTTACTGTATTGTCATACTTAGACAATACTTCTGAATTTTAAAGCCAATAAATTTTGTCATTTTGCATGTTTCTTTGTACATGTAGTCCTATAAACCTAAACTTTCACAAATGTAATAATTTTAATTGAATTATATTCCATATTAATATTACAATAATGTAATGGGAACCCCATGGAATGGAACAGGCATAAATTGCTATGGGATGGGAACGGGACCGATAAACATGTCCCATGGACAACCCTGGAAATAGCAACAAGCGTGTGAGGCTGGAAATCACCGCCCTTAGAAATGCACTCTAGCCTTCAAGTTATGCACTCCAACGCTAGCCTTCAAGTTATTATCATCAATGCGTTTGATCAAAGCACAACGCTTTTGTCAACTCAGAACATCGTTGCCATGCACCTTCACGCATGAACGACCGCACTACCACTCAAAGCAAGCTGTGCTCAAATGGAAACAGTCTTTCTTCTTGTGGGTGTTGAATCGTGCTTTTCTATGTAACAGTGGAAATCAGCCTTGAAAACAACGTCGTTTTTCATCAAGAAAGAAAAAAACTGTTCAAACTGCGTTCAGCTAATTAGCCTCCACCAAGGTGACGCAGCTGAATCTATCAGTAAATTGTTAAATAAGAAACAATTTTCATGTAAACCGAAGCAACCTGAGTCCTGAACTCATATTAAAATAGTTTCTTTTAGATTCTGTTTGAATAAGATGTCAGGGCTGAGGACCTCTTTGAAAAAGATCTCAGGACTGAGGATGTGCAGTGCGCGTTACATATAAATAATCTCACTTCTTCGAGTCGAGAAGCGGCCTCCATGTGAGTCAGTGCTTTGAACAATTGTTTGCCGTTTCCAGACCGTAACGAGTTGACGAACCGAGTAAGGTGCAAAGACGGTTCATTGCCTCCCATTTGCGGATAAAGTAATCATAGAAGGAAAATTTCAAAAGCCTGTAGAACATACCTATATATAAAAATTTTTCGTTCTTCTGCTGCGCGAATGAACTTATAAAACAAGCAAGAAGTGTATCTCCACAGCAGGCAGTGTTTTTTGTTGTGCGTGGGGGATTGCTGCTCTTCTCCACCATTGTTATTGCAGGGGCAGGGAAGAGAAATGCCTTAATACAGGGTGTTTCGCAATTGTTGAAACAA
>Ga0210059_1006664_pt1 | contig 18483 bp, 8 predicted proteins | sample Ectturendosymbi2_FD_188042 | JGI IMG/M metagenome (GOLD analysis project Ga0210059, IMG submission 188042) | Ecteinascidia turbinata endosymbiont from Florida, USA - Sample 2 (SPAdes) (version 2) | ecosystem: Host-associated > Tunicates > Ascidians > Unclassified | place: Key West, Florida... | reverse complement strand
TATTTGGGCCAAAATGTGGGCCCATTCGATGGGCGTCCAGGGCCGGGTAAAGTAGGCCACAAAAATGCGAAAACACCCCCACTTGTGACGACCCCCCAAGAGAACCCAAAACCCAAAACTGAAAAATTTTTTTTTGACTCGGAACTACTAGACTTGCTGAATCCATAGAGGGTTTGAACACCTCTCTAGCTGCAGCGGCTGGCGAGTTATAACCAAAAAACCGAGCGCCACTATAGTGGCTCTGGTGGGCGTTAAGGGGTTAAGTTTATATACCACATTGCTTCGTTCCAGATGTGCTTGCTTGTCTTTGTACTTAAAATGATCTCCAATCGTATGTGTATGTTTGACTCCAGTCGTATGTGTAATCGTATGTTTGAGTGAAGGTGGATTAAGAATAATCTGAAACGTCTCAAAATAAAAATGTATAGTTTTTGGAAGGCTTTTTTAGTGTTGATGAAACTGTTAAGTCTATCCCAATTTTATGCTCCAATGCTTCAGAATATGTTTCCACACTGGTGCTAAACCAGCGTTGTGCTGATCGGAACAAGCCATCGATGATATTTGAGTTTAGCGCAAAGTTTATCACTGCAGAATGCAGAACTACATTTCCAAAAAGGACATCAGTCTGGTTGCGACAACCAAACAAAGAACAATTATTACACAACAACTGCCACCGATGAGCTGTTTTCGTCTCTACGCGTACGGTGCCTGTGGTGAGAAAGCGTTCCAGCTATAGGCTATAACCGTTCAGCAAGAGAATCCTAGTTCCATAAAACCGCAAGGTCTTGTGCACAAAAGTTGCATAAGCTGCAGTCGTACCTGCCCAGAACGTCTTTCTGAATGGCTGCGAATTTATGCGCACCATTTGCCAGCAGTTATCGCGATCCTCTTTCGACTTACAACTTAGTGACTGCAGCCACCTACTAATATATTCACAGATATAACTGATCACACAGTGCAAAACCATGAACAGCAGAGTAAAACACACTCAACGCAACGACAGGGCAGTTCACACCAGCAAAAACATCAGGTTGCGCGAATGTCTCGTCGAATAGCAGTCGAGCAGAGAAGGTATGCGGCTTGGATGGCGGACACCCAGGGTTGACAGTTTTAAACTTGCTAAACTACACAAGAATTGAGAATGCTAACAAAATACGCAAGAAAACTTTCGTTTTTTATTATGTGGCTGTTATATGTACAACTACTGGGGGACAGAACAGATACGAGCTTGTGTGAGCCGTTGTGATGAATCCGCCTGAACTGCCAATTAATGACAGAGCTCGAAATGACGCACATATGACAAGCACAGGTGTGCGTGATGCGGCTGTATTAGAGCACAGCCAAGGTTCCACATCAAAAAGCGAAACAAAAAACTAGTGATGCATGCGTGCATCAAAAAGTCAGCTAAATCAAGCAAGTTGAAATAGGACATTTTTGAAATTTGGCTCAGAAAGTTAATTAAACGTCCATAATTATCTTTCAACAGGGACGTCGGAAAGAGGCATGGCGGGAGCATTGCCCCCGTCCCTTACAAAAAGGGGGGCAACGGGGCAGTGGTGCCTTTTTGATAACAGTATCATAGGGAATTTTATGGTTCATCAAGAACGATTTGAAACAAAATTAATCCAGCTATTCGCCCCCCCAAAAAATTCAGAATGGTTTTCTATAATTTCAGTTATTATTTTTGAGTTAACATCGTTTCTGAAACAGAAACAAGCATAATTGGTATCGATTTTTTGTTTTGCCATCCACTTTTTCTTCCCCCCTATTCTACGCCTGGTCCAGCGTCCCTGTCCTTCAATCAGGGGCGGATCCAGGAGGGGGCGATTGGGGCGATCTACCCCTAAAACCTAAGAAAGTAACTTTATTCACCATAATTTTTTTACAATTCAGAAAAGAGCATTGGCGATATAAGGCCATTTTGTCGTCCATCGTTTTTTTTTTCACAGCAGTGTTGTGAAGTATAATCCATATCACTCTTACAGTAGCAAAGCCGTTATGGGTCTTGACTTCCAAATATTACTGAAATCGCCCTCCTAACGATACTGGCTGGATCGGCCCCTGCTTTCAATCCTTTTTTGTGATTTTCCGTTGATCCAGTGGCGTGCAGAGGTCTGGTGATGCCCAGGGCCACTGCTTGGTCGCATGCCTCCCTACCAATTTCTAGTATTGTACAGTGGGATATGAACACAGCACGTTCAACCGAAGCTGAAGAGCGACTTTGCTCTGAGGCACTGACATCCGAAGTAGGCATTCTACAGAACTTATAAGAAGTGGATCCCGTTGTCATCCAATTTTTGTGCAATTTATTCGCGTCTGTAGTTGATAACCGTATACGCTAGAGTCTTTCAAAGCGTTTGAAAAATGTTTGGATTTTTGATAATCCGTCAGATATTTGGCTGTGTTCAACCCATTCCGTAAAACCTTTGTAGCTACTTTAGACTTACTTCATTTAAATTATTTGATGAAACTTTGCTAAATTTAACTGACTTCATCGAAATATAAGATGGAATCAAACTGCAAATGCAATAGTAAACCCAATATTACAAAACTTATTGACCGCGCTCAGCTGCAGGTAATGATAGTTTAGCACTGCACGTAATTTATTTGTACAAATCACGGGCTTCTTGAAATTACAATAACTTATCTGCGGAATTTGAAGCCCTAATGGGACAAAATTCAAATTTGGTTTCATTTTAGTCACATGCGCTTTGCCAACAAGACATATTGCAAGCTCAAGGATGGATATTAGGGAAGGATAAGGAGGCAGTCGCCTCAGGTCATCTTTTTCAGAGATACCGTGCCCCCTTGAAAGCTTTGCACCATTGTTTAGTTGAAAAGGTGATGTACCACTCTACAGCCACATTTGAAGAAGCTCTGAAGCAAGTCATATGTTTTTCGAAATAAAGCAAAAATTATGAGAAAATGTGCCAGAGGAGGCAGCTTTCAATTGTGTAGCTGCATACCTTTACAAAATTTTGTTCCTTTCGTATGTATCTTATGCTCTTGAATTTAGTTCATAAATTGAAATGTGAAACAAATTTAACTCTTTTATCCACGTAATCCCACATCTACCTTTTGCAATGGCGATGTTTTGGAGCCCCTTTCTGCGAGCTTGCCCTTGAATTTTAATATCCATCCCTATGCAAGTTATCTCAGTATCTGTAAGTAATGGCAGTGTCAATTCCCTCAGCCCTTGCAAAATGAAAAGTATCTTGCTACTTACGTTAGATTTTGCCGTTGACTCTTTTCGTTGCAGTTAAATGATTTCAAATTGTTTACTGTAGGATAGGGTGGCAATTAACATCAGATGAAAGTTGAAACACTGAGCTTATGAACAGCAGGTCGGAGTCTAATGTCTTGACAAGACTGATTTTTACTCGGCGGCAAGGTAAATAGAAATCATTGTTGAAAACGTTAAGGCTCGACATAATTTGTGATTGAACCGCCACAATACGCGTCATCACAAATAAACATGTAGAATGGATGCTATTGTTGCCAGACGACAGTTACTATGGCGCAATGAAGAAAACTTTGAAACTGAATCGCTTCTTAGCCAATGTTTGAGCTTCAAGATATAAAATTTATATCACCGCCATATTCACGCATCAAGTTTTAGAACTGTGCAATAACAAAAAATCTACGATATTGATTTAAGGCTACGGTGACACTGGAAACAAGGATATGTTATATTTGTAACATCCACGGTTATCAGAGAGGAATTTGCAATGGTCTTGAAATGAAGATTACATAACCATTATGTGGGATACAGCAAGCTGGTGCACCAGAAACAGCTGCGAAAAGCGTTACTCCAGTTGTTTTTACTTGCGGCCATTGATTTATGACTACAAAAAGTCAGATACAAGTTTGTGTTCGACTAAAAACTGAATTAGGATAGGTTCCTAGAGACAGTTTCGTTGATTTTCACTGAAGTATTTATTTGGCTTATACTTCAAATATTTTATTAACCTGAAAGCTTTGGACTTGGGGGTGGCATTGCCCCGTTGTCCCCCATAGCTACGCGCCTGGTGGCAACCGTATTCTGATTGTATAGGCAACAGAACAGCGCAGGAATTTGAGATTGAGCGAAGTTCATGTGCACATCGATTCGGCAACTCAAATTAACTAACACAATTTTCAACAATCATGAGAATTCAGTTTACATAGGAAATCTGTAGCCTATACTGTGTCTACAGATAATCCAGTGGTAGTGTTCATTTTACTCATTTATTCCCTGGTTTTATGCTGGGGAAACCTTTCCAACAGTAATGTAACCATGAAATTTACACAACTACATTACTTTTCATCACAATATGTTGGGGGGACAAACGATATTATGTCCCCCCCTGTCCAAACGTTGGGGGGACGTGTCCCTCCCGTCCCCCCCATAAACTCGGTCCCTGGCGGTACCTGAACCTTGCCAGAAACAGCTTTTGCATCTTATTTCCTGCGAAAGGTATCGTTGGTTATAGGCAAGTAATTTCTAGCCGTCTGTACGTTCTTTTGAAAGGAACTTGTTCACTCGCTTGCCGAGCTTTCTCAAACACCGGTGAATAAACTAAATAACTTGTATGTTAATCATTTGCAAATTCCAAAAAAGCATCTCGGGGCGCACAAAATGCTCTCGCGGGCCATATGTGGCCCGCAGGCTGTGTGTTTGAGACCCTTGGAATGTAGTTTGAAACTTGCTAAACTACGCAAGAATTGAGGATGCGCATAAACGTCGCAAGAAACTTTCGTTTTTTATTATGTGAATGTTGTATGTACAACTAACTGGGGGTACAGAACAGATGCGGGCTTGTGTGAGCCGTTATGATCAATCCGCCTGAACTGCCAATTAATGTCTGCCAATGAAAAACCAATAATTAAAACCTCGAAATTATGCACAAATTGCAAGCACAGGTATGCGTATGTATTAGCGCACATCCAGTGCCGGATTAAGGTAGCGCAGGGCCCGTAGCATTTCAACAGCACGGGGCCCTAAGTTTTAAAAACATCTCAACATCTGCTAAATCATAAAGGGTGTGGGCAAGGCATCCGTGTCAATAGCTTTTCTCTCAACATGCTCTCTCCAGTTCGCATCGTAACATGACAGTCTGAGTGTATCCTACTGACCGCAAGTGTTGCCAGATGGTTGTGACCTAAATCTGCTAAATGGTGTCATAAAAAACTGCTAGATCCTGCTGAGAGTCTTGTCACAAATTTTCAGCTAAAATCTGCTAAAAGCAGTGAAGCTACGTTAAAAAATCTGTTATTTTAGACATGATAAGTTACACAATATATTAATTTTTCGTCTTGCACTCGCTCTCAATAAGCATGGGCTGAAAGTGCCGGTTTTGGCCAATACACGTTTCGGCCCACATTTTTCTTTCAGTCAACATTTTGAGCAATGCAGCTGCAGCTTACCTTGTTTTTTGTATGACACACAGTTCTTGACGATCTCTTGCAAATGGTTGCATGTTTTTATGCAGTAGGAGATGAGCAAGGCTCAGCGATAAACAATCTGGACATAGCTTCAGCCCTACAATATTCTAAGTCTGATCTTTGTAACATAAAACTTTGTGTTACATCAGGGAGCATGCAAAAAGTTCTTTAGTCTCATCTGCGTGGTTTTGCTGCCAGTTATGCCTTTTAAGCTCACAGTGTTTCGCTTTGGTTGCATTATTGCAAACTTCGCAAAAGGCTTTTCTTGAATCAGCAGGATAGGCAGTCGGCACTGAGCCAAATTTGAAGTTCTGAATGTTGCAACCACATATGTCGAAACTTTTGGCAGCTTTGGTTTACCAGGAAGTTTTTTTACCAGACATTACTACTTACTAGCGTAACTGAACCACTTGAAAATACCGTGCAATGGGATGAAAACCTATTTTACCAATGTTGTCTGTTAACCTAACTCGCTCACTAAGCACACAAGCAAATCATTTAGGCTTCACCAAGCGTCTAATTACTTTTTATTATGATACAGTTATCTGCTTGAAGTAGCTTCGTTGCTGCATCATAATAAAAATTCCAAGTAATTGCAGGCAGCTGGTTGTGCTTTGTCCTGGTGTTACCCAATTTTGAAAACGTCATAAAGAAGAGAAGTATATTTTTTGATGAAGGTGTAAAAGTTTTCATGTTGAAAAACTGTTGAAACAGGTTTTGGTCAGGACGTTGTTATCTGCTAAACCTGCCAAACGGTTGGTAAAGTCCTGCTAGAAAATGAACTAACTGCTAGATTGAAACTTTTACAGCTCACAGTGAGAAAATCCTGCTAGATTTAGCAGCAAAGCAACTAAAATCGCAACACTGCTGACCGCAATCTTATGCATTTTGTTACGTAATTATACAAAAAGAATCAAACAAGAATTTCTGGACACAGACAGCTTTCAACTGGAAACCTTCGCTTACTACTTATGGCAAATTTAGCAAATACTGACTTCTTAGACTGAAAAAGATCTATATAATGTAATAAATAGGATTTATTGCAGAAGACCCCGGGGCCCGTAGCAATTGCTACATTTGCTACTATTGTTAATCCGGCACTGCGCACACCCAGGATTGCCAGATCAAAGAATGAAACGGAGAATAGTGATACATCAAAAAGTCAGCTAAATCAAACAAGTTGAAATAGGACAGTTGTGAAATTTGGATCAGAAAATCAAATAAACGTCAAAAATTATCTTTCAATCCTTTTTTGTGATTTTCCCTTCATCGCGCGATCAAGAACAATGATTATCAACATTTCATGGTTTGTGGCCCCCTTCGAAATACTGTCAACACTTGTTGCCCCCTGCTCATCAACAGGGTTTTGCAATATCATGGCAGAGCTATTTAGTAAAGGCCTTTGCCCGTGGTCCCCGGAGAACTGTTCCGTGGCCCCCAAAGGGGGCCGAGGGCCCCGGTTGATAAACCCTAATTGAGAAAAAGTCACGTCATTATCAGTTGGGGGTGCGACGCACACCTAGAATTCAGGTCCCTGTTATTGAAGAATGTTAGAATCACTTGAATTTGACAAAAAAAAACAAGATTCGAAAAATTAAATCTATGCAACATGTGTTAGTAGCTTTACAATAGGAAAAATCATCTAATTTCAGCATTTTAAGTTTTGCAATTTCAATCTTTGGATGCCCCCCTGCCTTGGATGCCCGGGGCCGTTGCCCCGTTTTCCCCCGCTCTGCACGCCACTGCCTTGATCGCACGATCTAGAATAAGTCACGTCACTATCAGTTTGATTGGGTGTGCGCTCAGGGGCGTAACGAGGGGGGGAGCAAGGGGGGCATAATTCCCCGGGAGCCAATTCACTATGGGGGCGCTGAATCACTGCGTGAGCCGCCGAAAAGTCCCAACAGTCTCACAAGTTCTTTCTTCAATACAGTAAATTTGCTTTCGGAAGAACTCAGGTTCGACCACGCCGGCGCCAAACTTGTTTTTTGCCTCGGGCGTCAGCTAACCTCGTTACGCCCCTGTGTGCGCTGCTCACCTAGAGCTCAAGTCCCTAGTATTGAAGAATATGAGGGTTACTGGCATTTGCAATACGAAAAAACTAGTACAGACAAGAAAACAAGTTTTGAAAAATCAAATCCTTGCAGCATGTGTTAGCAGCCCTACAATAGGAAAAATTATCTAGTTACAGCATTTTAATTTTGCCAGTTTCACTCTTTGGATGCCTCCGTGCCTTGGATGCCCGGGACCGTCGTACCGTTCGCCCCCCCTCTGCACGCCACTGCTCGCAGTCCTCCCAAGTAACAACAACATTAACAGCATTAGTGACTACAAATAGAAATCAGTTCACTCCGCAAGTATTAAACGGGTACATCAGGTCATAGGCCCGTAGTCAAAGGGTGAATTCTTCAACAATATGTCGCTGCTATACTCACGCTCCCCTCGCACGCTCCTCCCCTGCGAACCTTTCACGTCCCTTGTTTAAGGACCTAGCCTCTGAAGAGAATAGAGGGGTATTTTGAAAACTACAAGTCACCGATCAACAACAGGGTACCAGGAATTGGCCAGCCTACACAGGGGAAGACAGACGGGTGTAAGGCCTTAGGATAACATTGCTTCAACCCTCTCTCTCGGGCCGCTTAACATATATTTGGATGTTCCCCTAAGGCAAGTTTCCGCCAGATCCATGCAGCACGTGTTAGTAGCCTTACAATATGAAGTAGAATCTAGTGCAATGTAATTTCTCTCTTTAGATGTGTTCCCTACTCTAGGATGCCCGGGTCATCGCCCTGTTCACCCCCTCTGTATGTCACTGTGTGGCAGTCGCACTGCATCGCCAAGAGGGCAGACGTCCGAACTAAGAAGACATCACGTTCATCTAACCTAGGCTTCAACTAGGAGTGGAAATTACTAGCAGAGATCACTCTAATGGCAACTGGTCGCTTTACTGTTATGAAAGGGAAGTCTTGAAAGTGCTTTGTGTTTGTGGTGCCCTTAGGCTGCACACCAAACTTCATGTGCGGTTTGTGGTGACAATCAAAATACGGTGAGCATTTTATCAGAAGTAAAGCATTCGCATAACAAGTTCATATCATCCCTCCACCATCCCAAGCTCGCATTTGCAAAATGAGTTGATGACCGTGCCATAACACTTTTTAGTATCGCACTTTGGCCAGCGAAAATGTAGAAGTGATTTTGTATATTTCTGGCAGGTTTATCTATTGTAGAAACTTTCTAGATATTCCTAGTTTCTGGTAATTATTTTTTTGTTTCCGTGTATAGACCATTTACCAAATTAGTTTTCGTTGATATGCTAGCTGACTTGTTTCATCGTTTCGGAAGGAATGAGGAATTTGCTGCTTATCTTAATAATTCTTTGTCTTGCTGGTAAGTCGTCTGTCGGTTGCAGGTCCTCAAACAGCTGATGTTTTCAGGGAGGACAAAATGATTGCAACTAAAAACGTTTTCGTCGCTTTCAAAATGCCTGTAACAATTTCGGGGGGGAGAGAATTGCCCTGTTGCCCCCAAGGTTGAGGGCCTGGTTGGATGTTGAGTTAGTGACGTAAGCTCTTTTTGTTCTTGTTTGAAAAAGGCGGCGGCAACAGCTTGAATTACTAAACAGATGCTTTCGCAATCAATCAACTGCAACGTGGCTTGACAGTCGTTACGCCAGAACGCTGACATGATTACTGCAATTTTCCGCCGCAAATGGGAAAAGGCAGATATGGATATATTGACCACCTGCTATTTCAAGAACCAGTGTGCGAGATTTTGTGACTTTCCTGCCCTTTGAACACAACCCGTGAAGCTGTCTGAAATGATAATGTCCACGTTGGCGCTCTGCGCAAGTTGAGCAATAGCTTTGCTGCCTGCTTTCATGTCTCCAGACCCTGAAATTTTCAAAATTATTCCAACACAAGCATCACGATTGCTAGGGAGAGATTAAAACTTTGTAAACTGCAGGCTGAAAGTCATATCGAAAGCGGCAAAGACGTGAAGGCTTAAATGTGCCTTGCGCTTGTTACAGAAATTATTCATGTTGTTTCTTGGAGTAGCCAATAATTAAGCGTAATGAGAAAAATGTGAAAATAAAGAAGTTGCCAAAACTGAAGAGCAAAATAAAAGAAACAAGCAAGGAGAATGAGTTGCTTTATTTTAAATATTTTCACAAGTTGAGCTGCGTTGAATTATTTCAACATCTTTTGCCACATAAACACAGTAGTTTTTGACTGCCAGGGAAAAATTTTATAGCATTTTCACATATAGATCCATACTTTTCTGCTTTAAATATGAGCTGAAGGTTAAGCTGAATGAAAGTGAGCCACCATTATATCTTCATTTAAAAAAAGTGAAAATGCTGAGATTTGCAGGCTCTTCAACTAGTGAATGTTTCAACGGTGGAAGCCAAACAACCAGCACTTCATGCTCATGCCCGTCAGGTTGGAATGGAACATCCTGCGAGAACGGTGAGAACAATGTGCAAGATATTATTGCTAGCAGGCATGGGCGTCGGAAGGATTTTTTCAGAGGGGGAATAGAGGATTTTTCCACGGGGAGTCAAAACGATTTTTCCAGGAGGGGATCAGGGGGGTTGAAACTTCCTTTTAACCACTCGAAACCGAAAATACAACTATTTTGCTGAAACTTTGATAGGAAAATGTCAAATTTCAAAATCCAGAAGGGGCCTTAGCTCCTTGCCCCCATTTCTAACCCCATATCAGCAGGTCTTGCTGGTATTTTACAACTGTATGAATGACATGAGTTTTAACATAACCAGCGCGAATCGCTGTCGTTTGATAGCATGCCGACTGTAAGCCTAACCCGGCAACACCAGAGGTGTTGTAGGGCTTTTCGTAAAACTGTTATTCACAAGTGAAACATGTCAAAATCTCACTGAAAAATTTACTTTCCAAAGATTTAAATAACTCTTTTACTAAAATTAACACATTAAGTTTTTCAACACCAGAAAAGCTGCTTGCCTTGATTGTGCTATTTCTAGGAAAAGGATAAAAACTTATACAAAGATCTTTCATATACACTGGGACAAAATCAGAGGCTACAATTGATGAGAATGTTAAAAGATCTTATCACCTGTTCAGAGTCAATTGCAAAAATTCTTGTACAAGCTAGAATAATGAAAATCACGGCCAAAGAAAACGATACAAATGACATATTGCAAACGTTTCGATAACTCCTGTTATCATCATCAGTGCATTGCAAATAGAACCGCAGTGATCTTGCTGCAGGTTCTTATTTGTCATTCAGGAGAAAAGCGCTGTAAAAAATGAAAAACGCAAAAGGCTGTTTCGGTGGTGACGTAGTGGCGCGAACCATACGTAGTCACATGACTCAGCTGGATACGCCCCAATGGTGATGGCGCGTGACGTCATTAGTGAAGCATGAAGCTCTGTTACAAGTTAAAAATGCATAGAGGCATCGACGGGATGTTTGCATTCGGCTCTGGTTTGTGTTCTTGAATCAACAACGATTCAAGAATCTGCAGCCGTCGCCAATTGTTGTTACTGCCAATGACCTTAGGGTTGTGAAAGTCAACCCGATGATCTGGGTTGGCTTGCAAGTGTCTGCATTCTGAAGAGCTTAGTGACGTTCGATGCTCTTCTATACGATTTATTTAAATTGCGTTGCGTTTGCCCGATGTAGGAGACACCGCATGAGCACGTAAGCTTGTACACAACGTTAAACCGGTTTAAAAAGCTTGCCGGTCTATAATAGAAAACCAGTTTGAAGCTTTCGAGTAGCCTACTTTGAAAACAACGTAGCTTCACGTTCACTACAGCCTTGTGTCTTATGAAGCTGCTGAGTTCCTGTCGTATGTTATTAGATATAGAACCCAAATACGGTAGTTGAAGCTAGAATAATGTCATGAGTTGAAGCTAGAATAATGTCATGAGAGATACCTTAGATTTGAGCTCCGTTGCTATAGATAATTCAGAACCACAAATATTTAGGGCTGTGCTTATTTCATAAATATTTCATGAGTGCACCGCTATTTTTCTGCATGTTGACATTCCCATATGATTTTTTATTTGTTTCTTTACAGTGTATTGGCTACAACTAATGACTATGAAAAGAGTTTCTCCTTCCTTGTTGCAATCCTGTAGTACAATTACAGCTTTTGATCTGTATCCTGCTTTTGATCTGTATTGATTTTTTTCAGTTACAGGGCTGACATATGCCAGTGACATTTAAAAGTCTCCTGTGACGTGAATAACAGCACGAGATGCTGCATTCCCCAAATTGGGATAAATAGCTTCACTTACCTTCTCATTTCGTAAATGCGAACTAACATTTTGCAAATTGGGATAAATAGCTTCACTTACCTTCTCATTTCGTAAATGCGAACTAACATTTTGCTTTTCGACAACAGCCCAACAGCTGTGTGCAATAGCACAATCTCATGATCCAAATTCATCCCCTTGCACAGATTGGCGAACAACAGCAAAGCAACAGAAGTTGCTTTGACGAAGTTGACAACCCCCTTGAATTGCCAGTTTTATCATTCAGATTAAGGTTTGGAGGCTAGGTCCAACTGCGTTCGGACTTCCATAAGTTTAATATCACTGTACAACTTCATCCATGCAGTTTTTATCGTTAAACCGAAGAAAAAGCCTTCGCAATCTTCTCGCTGTTTGTCTTAAGGGGCTTTTCTTCGTATGTATGGTTTTAATCAATGTTTCGCCAATACTGTGGGGTTTCTTCGTTAGAGCAATGAGCCAATGATGTGAGGAATTTTGAAAGACGCTGCTAACAATTCAGCAGGTAGCGACTGGCGAAAGCCCTTCTCACTCGCAATCTTCATGTTTTTGTCTTTTTGCATGTTTTTTTGATTACTGCAACATTGTTTATTGTTTCTTTTAGCTTTGCTTAGTTTCGAGTGGATAAAATGAAATTTCACAATTTTGGCTTCCCTTCTTGACTACCCCTGTATTAATCCACTACTGCCCCCTCCCTGGAAAAAATCCTTCCGACGCCCATGACCTTGCAGGCGATTTACCTGAAAATGACGTTGCTCAAACTTTGTAGGCATTTCATGCGTGTTGATACAACCTGATCATTCACCCAGGCATCCGTGAAATCATGATAATCAATTGAGAGACTTCCTTTTTTACTTGTCTGTTTGGGACGATACCGACAAGGCATTCATAACGTGACAACCTATTAAAATACCTGATTAATCCATGCTGAAATCTGTCATGAAGTAGATATGTGAATAGCTGAGACTGTACAGAATCAAAGCCATTATTTCCATGAAGTGTGAACAAAACTAGCCCGGACACAATTTTACTCGTTACCGATGTCCAGCCTTTACATGTTTGCCATGAAAATTTGGACAGTATTTCGGCATGACATCTTAGGTCCAGTGCAGGCCCTTCCACTGACTAGGCCAACTAGGCGGCCGCTTAGCAGTGGCGCAACCAGCCCAAAAATTTGGGAGGAAAAAAAGATTGGGGGGGAAAAAATGTTTCATTATAGACGAATATTATTTTGTTTGGAAAAACGCCTGTTAAAGCACAAAATGACTGTATGTTCTAGAAATTTGGTGGGAGGCATGGCCCCCTGGCTACGCCTGTCCCGCCTAGAGCACAGCCTTCAGGGCCGCAGAATCCGTTTTTTTTCTTGGTTTCCATGTCCGAATGTTTTAAAGCTTGCCTGGCGTATCTCGGGCCGGCCCTGCTAAGTCCTGAAGAGGTTTGTCAGCGTAACGCTGTTTAACCAAAAACCAAGCAGAGCCCTTTTTTCTACATTTTCAGCGGGAACTTGGATTCCGACCAGCGGGCCCTGTCGTTGGATAAGTCCCTTAAATGCCTCTGGCTGGTGTCATGCTAGTCACAATGAACAATATTGGAAAAATATCTTACAGGACCAATTAAATTTTTTTCTCTGATCACAAGCAAGATCATGGCAAAAAATTTTGCACCTCCAAAATATGCACTAGTATACGCACACATGCTTGGTTCTAACTTCACCGTTCTTGTTAATCTTGGGGGTAAACCTATCAGCGGTTCACTGCTGCAAGCCTGCTGAGCTGACTGACTGCTTGTGATGCTACGCGATTGTGACCGGTCACTTGGTTTGTGATGTCATGTATCAACAATATGGCAGACCACGTGGTTAAGTTCAGGCGAGAGAATTTACGTGCTGCCTGCTGCTATTCAGTGCGTACTCAGTGTTGCCACTCGTAGGGAAAAATGCGTACAGCAGGGATTTTCAGGCTTTTGTAGGAAGTAGGGAATCCTTTCGGGAAAAATCGCTATTTTGTAGGGATTCGTAGGGATTTTTGTGTTTAAAAATTTTATCGCTTTGTTTCTACCTTTGTGACACTTCACGGACGTGTATGGTCAACAATTTGTTATTAGTACAGTACGCTTGTAAAACGCACTGGAAAATGCGTTTTTGCCACTTTAGAAGGCAATAAATCCTAGTGGTACCGGGTTATTTTTGACGCAAGGACGGCAGTGTGGCCAAGTTTTCTGGTGGCTAGAATTGCATTCTGCTTAGTGAAAGCCAAGGCTGAGCCCATTAGGTGTAGCCTAGTCTATTCCATTTTGCAAAGACTGCAGTACAAGTACTGAATACAAGTGAAGTACAGTTGCAAGTTGACTCTCAGCAGTTTGCTCGAACTTTGCTGGTAGATGCGTACTTAGAAATTGGACGGCATTTGAAAGAATATACAACCGGTGGTTACTCCTGTGAACAAGCACAGCGTCTTGGCGAGGTGATGCCAAGTTACAGCGTATGATTAGTATGATGACACACAATCACAGTCATATCGACAGAATTATTGCCGCTATGTGTGGTTTTGTCTGCCACATTTTCTGCTACAAAACTTTTGTTCGGGCATAATATTTTTCTGCTCACATAATGTCGGGCAAAGGAATTCGATTGAACGAATCGCAAAGATTAGAGATCATCGCCAATTTTATTATACCTACTCCATGTAAGAAAAGTCTTGCAAAAGAGTATGAAGTGTGTGAATCTGCCATCCTGCATTTAGGAGAACTTGGAAGCTGTTTGAAACAGGGATGTGGAAGCGGAAGCGGAAGCTGGAAGCGGAAGCGGAAGCGCGAAAATTCTACCGCTTCCGCTTCCACATAGGTTTTTGACTTGAAGAGTAACTTGGCGAAAAACTTTTGTCCATTTCCCGATGTGGATTAAACGGTGAAGTTGCACTATAAGTCTGAATGAACGTGAGATATCAGTAGCAGGAGAGAACGAGAAAAAGCATAGGGGAAAGTCGGCACCTACAAGCCACTTTTTATGATATCGAGCGTAGCTACAACACGGTGCAATATTTTTTGCTCAAATTTTTCCAGGAAGTGTCTTAGGGTTGTGGCATGCTTTGTGCGAATGTCCGGAGCAAAATACCTGCAACCTTAAAAGTTACATGGATTATTTCATTCGTCATCCAAGTGGATCAAGCGTCCCCATGCGTCGGGACCCATGAACCGGCTTGAGGGACCAATGAACCATGCTTGAAACTGTAAGAAACTGTTGATCCATTGCTGCACGGTTTATGTGCACCATTCCTTAAATTAGAAATCGAACTAACGAAACTTCAAGCAGCTAACTGAAACACATTAATGGGTTTATTATCACTGGCTATTACCAATTTATGGAAAGTAGATCTTCAGTTTAAATATTTGAAGTTGAATCAAAACGAAATGTTATTTTAAAGATCAATCCTGAAAATTGAACAATACTACAACAAGGTGTGTTTTCATACATCTGAAGAAAATAAATTATCAATGTATACATCCAGTGATTGTTAACAGCAAACTTTTTAATGCCCAACCTCTTTTGGTTGAACTTGATGTGACAAGAGGGAGATAGGGGTCCGCATGAATATCTTTTATGTTCCACTCAATAAAACTACATTCAACACTGCTGAGATGCTTTTTAAGAAACCTTTCCTCTAAATAGCTATATTCATACATATTTTCAGCACCTGCCCAATATATAAAAAACTGTTATTTTTGCAACTGACTGCAAAAGCACACAGCTCTTTTTTGGTTCTACTGAACAGGACTGTAACTATTATGGGGGGCACAAGTCCCCTTGAAAAAATTAATATTTAATAAGTTAGGCGGGAGCATTGAGCCACTGTTCATTGAACCCCATATGTTGTGGCTCATGGGTCACTTCTACGCCATTTTGAATCAAAATCACGCCCTCACTTAAACCCGGCAAGTAGATGCTTTTTTTCTCCTGCTAAAATGCATATTATGTTGCACTAAGTTAACCAAATAAAAGATGCCGCAAACAACTTAAAAACAACAGCGTTAAAACAAAAAGTTCAAGACACAATAATTTTACTTCAATCACCAGAAAAAGTTATAACCAGTGACAAAAACCTAAACGCTGTACTTGCTTGCATCCCGTTAACATGGAAAAAATAAGTAGGGGAGGTGTGGGTCACATGGAACGGATTTTTTCAAACGGGCATATAACCTGGATTATCCGGCGAAAGTTGCTGAAATTTTCTTCAGTTGAAGGTTTATGGACCAAAATTGTTCGTTTCAAGTTTTATAACAAGCAATGAATGTTTTATATGTTTTTTTTTAGTTTGAAAAATTTTCAATTTTGTTCCGTGGGTCCCACCCCGGTGGGACCTTCGGAACACCCCATAGGGACCGATGAAACAATTCCTTATTATAAATATTAAACAACAATTATCTCGATGATGCTTGCCAGATTTTTTGGCTATGTTCCTTCGTTGTCAAAAATAACTTATCAGCAAAAATCAGTTCGTAGTAGCCAAACTTTTTTTGCTATAGATATAGAAGTTTAACGTACAAATGTGAAAAATGTGAATTATTTGAGTGCTTTGCCAATGCTGTTTCGCTGCGTTTAAAAAAATTATATTCGCATCATTCCAAAACTTTATACTTTTAGTTGCAAGTCATATTTTATGTGTAAACTAAGAAGATAAACTCACAATTTCTATTAAAACTTGTGTAAAAACACCACAAAAACGAAACAAGTTTAAGACACGCTTTCATGTTCAGTGAGTACATTAATTTTGATAAGAATGGTCCTTTGGAGCACATTCCTCTTCTGTGGTAACACAGACACTTGCACAAAATATACTTTGTTAACTTTACCTTAAAGCTAAAACGTTAAAAAGTGAAAATTGGTTATCTAAATTGCGACCACAGACTTCCTTGAAATCGTCTCCCCATCACTCTGCGTAAACGTTTTAGGTTTTTGACCGGCTGTAAAGATGTAGAGTGGCCAGTGTAATATCTAATGTTTGCTACTTGTCTCAAGTTCAATGTATTGGATTTTTTGACATCATAAAACACTTCATTTAGGTTGTTCGCAGTAGATAAATCTCTGTTGGACTTTCTTTTGTGCAATAAACTTTTGCAAAATAAAGGAATTACGAATTGAGGGACCAATGGAACATCCGTGTTCCATGGGTCCCATCAACACCCATTTTTTAAAAAGTGCACAATTTTACACTGCATCCTAAACCTATCATCCCGATTTTCTTTGAGATATTTTTAAAACTCCCAACCTATCCTGGGAAACGTTTGGAACTTTCTACATTGAAATTATGACGGACAAAGAAAGCGGTAAACGATTGCAAAATATTTTACTTTGATGCCTAAAAAACGAAAAAAGTGCTTAAATTTTTTTCAGATCGACACAGATTCTTCCTGTTAACGGACAACACTGTTGTCCATAAAAACAATATTCACAACCACATACCAAGAGAATATGGTCACTAGCTGGGGAGTAATTTAAATGTTTGTTCGGTCCCCGTGTTCCATGGGTCCCGCACTCCCCCTAAGCATGAGGAATATCTAGTATTGATAAGTGGCGCTAAACCTGTGTAGTTTTCAAAAAATCTGACTGGTTCAAGGGTCCCGCTATGATCACAGGAGCCGACCTTCCTTTAACTAACATCCATGGCGTTCTTCACAGAAAGCCTAGTCTGCTGAGGTCAACGGTCGTTTTCTAGTTTTTTGTTGATGGAAGCGGAAGCGGTTGACGAAATAGCCGCCTCCACATCCCTGGTTTGAAATGGTTTGACCCGACCCTAAACATTTCCAAATAAACGCGAATAGTTTTCTAAAGGCTTTTTTTAAAATTAATAAATATGTCTTAATTTTATGCTCCAAATGTTCTGCTTTCATGTCTGAGAATGGTAAAATACTTCCGAGCATTTGTTGGTCGGTTTTCAAAGCAGGGTAGAAGATACGTTATATCGTTTAGATTGATAGCATGTGTCGTGCAAACCTGCCTGACACGCCCTCAGGGGCCATTGCAAAATCACATAAATATGCTAAACAATTATGAACATTGGACCTTGATCACAAGGGCTGTAGCAGTTCCTCAGCCGACTCAGAGCATGCTGAGGGTTACTCAAAGTCAGAGGGGATTTTTATTTTCGGGGCCCGATGCAATTTTAAATGGGGGCCCATCTGGAAGGATTGCGACGAATGATGTCATACAAATCAGCACTACACGTGCGGTGAGTTGTTGTTTTCTCATAAAAAAACATTCAATTTTGCAATGTAACTCGAGTGAAATTTTCCGAAATGTGAAAGATTTTGTCATTCCCAAAAATGTTGTTTTTCCAGATATTGATGAGTGCCAGGAGCAAAGTGATAACTGCCATGCAGAGTGGGCAATGTGCACAAACACAAATGGAAGTTTTAGCTGTGCATGCCAGACTGGTTTTCGTGGTGATGGAGTGACATGTGATGGTGAGTTGTTTTCTTCTTTCCGAAAAAACATTCAATTTTGCAATGTAACTCAAGTGAAATTTTGCGAAAAGTGAAAGATTGTGTTCTTACACAAAAGTGTTGTTTTTCCAGATATTGATGAGTGCCAGGAGCAAAGTGATAACTGCGATGCAGAGTGGGCAATGTGCACAAACACAAATGGAAGTTTTAGCTGTGCATGCCAGACTGGTTTTCGTGGTGATGGAGTGACATGTGATGGTGAGTTGTTTTCTTCTTTCCGAAAAAACATTCAATTTTGCAATGTAACTCGAGTGAAATTTTCCGAAATGTGAAAGATTTTGTTATT
>Ga0210059_1006663_pt1 | contig 18484 bp, 11 predicted proteins | sample Ectturendosymbi2_FD_188042 | JGI IMG/M metagenome (GOLD analysis project Ga0210059, IMG submission 188042) | Ecteinascidia turbinata endosymbiont from Florida, USA - Sample 2 (SPAdes) (version 2) | ecosystem: Host-associated > Tunicates > Ascidians > Unclassified | place: Key West, Florida... | reverse complement strand
AGCAAAACACCTAAATAGCGCCACAACTATAACTGGACTCACTCATCATGATGCAGGGATTCAGCAGTGAGAGAGAAATGAAGATGTTCTAACATCAGGTTTTGTGGTAAATGGCTGACAGAAAAAATGAATAAATCATTGAAGAGTGCTGAACCAGTCATTCAAAATGTGGTTTTCCCAGCAAATAAATCATTGATGTCTATTGTCTACGTTCTATAAAACAATTGTTATGTACATTTTTTATGTGTAGGCTATTTTTTTATTAACAAATCCATTTGAGGACAGAGCACATCAAGTACACTTGCAAAGGAGGGATAATCCTATACCAGTATCATTGCATCCATAATGGTGACCCCCAATGTTTAAATCAAGAACTTATTCAAGAAGAAACCATATTTTATAACACTATTTAACAGTTGCAACTTGGCAAGTGTACCCTTATTCAATTAGAAGTTTGTAGAATGGTTGTTAACATTTAAGTAAGTGTGACTGCTTTTTTGCAACAAAATGATGGTTCACAGTTCATACAGTCAATACCTGTAGATCATACGGGTCTGAGAAATCTTCAAGCTATTAGGCTTTTTTGAATCAGTAGTCAGTGGTATTGATTCTGGTGGCGTGTACTTATCCATTGTGTGAAAAAATGTTGTGGCATGTTGGTGATTGGAAGCGTTTAGCACTTTTGATATTGAGTGTTTTTCCTGAAAAGTATTGACACCAGGCAGTTTTTGCCATATTCATGATAGTTTCATGAAGCACCTTTTCATTGAAGCCAAAACAACAAGGGCTTTGATTATTAATTCTGCTATTCTTCTTCATAGTTTTCACGTATGAATATGCAATCAATGTTTCAAAAGAAAAAGATTAGGCCATAGCTAGTCTCCAATAGATGCCAGACTTAACAAACGTAGTAAACAAATTAGTATTCAAATCAAGATCTACACTTGTGTTAAAATTCTTGTACTCATTTTGCATTGTTCATTGATATTGCATTGGCGTTGCACAGTTGTTTAACCTTTGCATACCACCAACAATATAAGTAGTAATGTTGTTGCTTGCCATTGTCAACCTTATAAACTTAATTCTATTGTTGATGCATTGTAGCTCTGTTTTGAGTCATAGAAGCATTATTCCTTGAAAGTGAGTTAGTTGCATTGCTTGGTAGGCTAATTAACATAACACAATTCATTTTTCATGTTTACAAGCTTTTAATTAATCTGCGCTAAACTAGACATCGATTGGACTTCTGCACCTTAAGTTACAGCCAAACTTTTCTTTCTCTAGCATTACAATGGGAGTTTATTCGTACACAATGCCTGCACGTGGTCTTGACAGTAAGTTTCAAGCATTGCAAAACTTCCTGATGATGCTTTGTTTCGGCTATGATAGCCGACGCATGCTCCGTGGTTAATCTTGTTTTTTTTTTATGAAAACGAACCTGCTAGCGTTGCTGTAAGTTAACTGTTTCTTGCGCAAGTTGACTTGACACGTGAGGAATGTAACAGCGCTTTGTCAACACCTACTGAGGCCGATTTATCTGCCATTTTGGCTGATACCGATATATCAGTAAAACCCAAATATTGCTGATACATTAGTCGATCTCTACTTAGCACTATGGTACATGCGCCGACATTGCGTGCATTTTTCTCCTGCACCTTGGCTTGTGGAAGCTTAACACTTTTGTGCATGCGCTGATATTTTTCAGTCCACTGCATGAGCTTTTCTTAAAACATGCGCAGTTATTTCTGCAGTTACTCGACCACATGCATTTGTCAGTCACCAAGTGCATTGTTTCCTACATGTTTAAAACTAAGTTGTAGTTACTTCGTTAACATGTCAATTAGACCAGTGGTCGGCAACCTTTTTCATACTATAAACCAGTTTCAGCCTGGCATTATTTTGTGGACCAGGACCAGAGGGTCTCGCACTCCTTGTCCCAGCATGGCACATAGTTCTTGTGATGGCCAGGTGGGATACATTTTTGGATAGCAGGCTCTCACAAAAATCTTGGCATGCCCTCTTGATATTTGATGTGTCCGTAGCTGGACAGATTTGTTTTTGAAATGAATGAAAAAAATTACGTCATTTCAGTCAGAATGTTTGAAAATATAGCCTAATAACACTTTTAGGGCGAGTTTTAATACAACTGTGAGACAAATGACTCGAAGTATTTCAGTGACCAAAATGTCTTCAGCTAAAAATGACAGAAATGTTTCAGCAAAAAAAAACAGGTCTAGAGGTTGCAATCTCATGGATTCATCTGTAAGAAGGCAAAAGTACTTCCAATCAGCCTTGTGAAAGTCCAATGCTTCACTGGATTGCTGTGAGCAAGAACCTTGAGTCTCGGTGGCGTTATGAGGAGGGCCGATAGTGTGACCACTGCAACTTTCCTAGAACACGTCTGTCCAGCAGTCGACTGTCCTGCCCAAAACTCGCAAAGGCCAAAACAATGTACCCCACGTGGCCGTCACTCGTTACATGTCACTTGCTTTTAACGCACAGAAAGTATTGTGGCAGGGATAGTCCTCTGTAATAAAAGATGTTGCTAGGTCATGCTTATTTGAACTTTGGTTGGTAAATGTACTTTCAAGAAAGTTCTTAACACTGTGCTAAGTAACCAACACCTTTGGTCCAGGTTGATACATATATGCATTGCATGCTCAAATGCGATGGGTGTGGATGGATGCATTATGTATGCATCATGGATGTTTCATAAAAATAATAACTCGGTAACTATTTGCACTTGTTTTTTGCAACAAAAATTTCCACAAATGAAAAGTCAATATAGTGAAAACTTTGGGCGTTGCTTTCGGATCAGAATTGCTCAAGCATCGAAACTTCATCTTATGTAACAATCTTGGGTTGGTGTTGCATAAACCACTATAACTTTTTTGAAACTAGTTCTCTTGTAATGAAAATTTACGAGAATGTTCTGCATGTTCCAATGAATCTTTCCAAAAAATTTGAAATCAGTCCAAGAACTCTCCACGCTGCTTATTTTTTAATAGAGCAACCGGACCCTGGTCACAATGCATCGGAATAACTTTCGCTACATGTGGCGAACCACACCTAACTGGATCCAGGAAGTTTTTGTGTAAAACGCCATATCCTGTTGAAAGCTAGGATTTCTGCAACCAAAATGTAGCTGAATGTTCTGCTTTTTATGCATCTTTCTGAATTTTTGAGGTCAATCGGGTGAAAACTTTTTGGGTTATGAAATTTTGGATAGTAACCACTCATGCGTTCAGGCTATAAAACTTTGTCTCATATAGTGCAGCTGAGTAGTTGTTGTTTAAAGTACCAATTAAGATTTTTTGCAATGAAAATGTGCAGTTATGTTTTGTTTGTTCCAATGCATCTTTGCTGAAAATAGAGATCAATCCAGAAAGAACTTTTTGAGTTTTTAATTTTTAAATTGAACAACTGGACTCCTGTCCACTGTGCATCGGACAGCTGATGCTGCACCTAACTAACAACATAACTCCTAAAATTTGGGTGCAGTAAGTTGTTGTGTAAAATGCAATAGCTTTTCTCATGCTTGGTCTTTTGCAACCAAATTTTACATGGATGTTCCTCTTGTGTAAATGCATCTTCCCTGAAAATTTGAGGTAAATCAAGCAACAACTTTTTGAGTTAGGTACTTATGAGTCAAGCTTTGGTTAAAACTGCCCAAAAACTGTCCTGTGCCTACTGAATAATCGTGTGGATTTCAGACCACACCAAGGGTGTTAATACTTTCCATGATGCAGTTGCGCTGTATATACTCAAACTAGTGCAATCCTATGATGCAATATCAAAGCTTGATGTTACATTTGCTGTTTTGAACTTGAACTTGTCTTACATTTGTTACCATGAACTGCACCCTTTTCTTAGCGTACCTATTTTACTTTGTAACTTCTGCTTCTATCTCTGCAGTTTTTATTAGACAATGATTCCTACTGTAATTAAAGTTTTTCTTAGTGATGATCCATCATCTGCTGTTGATGTTCCCATCACACCAAATACAACAGCACTTGATGTTGTAGAATGCTGTAAGGAACCTGGTGAAGTTGCCTGTCACCTTGCTGAAATATGGAAGGGAAGGGAAAGGTGTGTTGCATCAACTGAAAAACCATTTACAATTCTACAGCAATGGAGCTCACAAGCCTCTGAGGTGTATTTTTTTCTTCGCCATTGTGCTCCTCCCAATGTCACTGTTAAGGAAAATGCCATTACTGGAGAAAAAACATGGAATACTGAGCAAATGGATGTACACAAAATGGATGAAATTCATACTTACCAACCTGACTGTGACAATATGTCTTTAGCTGAGTTGAAAGATGTTGCACAAAAACAGCAGCATCAGATTGAACAACAGCAACGGACCTTAGTTGGAAAAGAACAAAGGTTAAGGTAACTGTTTCCATGTGTGTCAAATCATGTGCCATGTGATAGAGATGTTAATTGTCACTTAACTCGTATGTCATCATGCTGGATTAAATAGGCCAATATGCTGATAATGCCAATGAATCATATTGGCAAAATTCTGGTGATAATACATTGATAGTGTTTGTTAATAAAAGCAGCTAATAGAGTCCTGCGTGGGGGAGGTTATACCGCGTCAGTTGTGGGTACCCACATTAGTAGAGCGGGTGTGGGAACCTGCACTGCTATGCGTGCAGGCCAGGCACAGGTTGAACTTGCTGTGGGGTGGGAGCAGGTTGTACTTGGTGCAGGGCAGGTGCAGGATGATAATTTTTTGTGCGGGCAACTGAGTGTTGAGCCAAAGCACATGAACTTAATCAGCTCAAAAATCGCAAAACACATGGATGTACTAAAGTTGTTTGCCAGCATTGCGCTCGGGACAGTAGGCCTGCAGCAATTATTACTAGAGGTAGACTGATCGGTCAGGCCTATATTTTCGTTTTACCGATATATTGGTATCCACCAAAATGGCCGATTATGCAGGTGTTGACAAAATGCCGTTACATTCCTCACACATCCAAACAACTTGTGCAAAAAAGCACAACGAACCAAGTCAAGACAGTTATCTTGCAGCAACACAAGCACATGCATTTTCATAAACAAGCAGACAAGATAACCCTGAAGCATGCATCAGCTGTCGCAGCCAAAACAAATGCATCATCATTAATCAGATTAATTAAAATAATAGAAAAATGTTGAAATTGCTATAATTTGAAAAATTTTAGCTCATAAATCTTTATTTTTGAAGCTTTTAAAAAAAGGTAAGGCATAGAATACATTATGTTTTTTATTATGAAGCAGAGAACAAGATATAAAAATTTTGGAAATATCCATATCGGCTATTGGTCCATGAATGGCCGATATATCGGTATCGATATTGGTCCTCAGAAAAACTATCGGTTGATCTCTAATTATTACATCATGATATAACAACCCATTGTTTCAAAACATTAGCTCAGACTCTTGCCATGTGATGGGCAAGTGACCATTTTCCAATGCTACCATCATACTTGGCAAGGAATAATTCATTCTAGCAGCTCTTTTAAATGGATAAGACAGCGCTTAATGTACAGCTAGTCACAACTAGACTGAAACGCAGTTTTTATCACCTCAAATCTGTCAACTAGAAGATCAGATCTTTGGAAAAGCTATGGTTGCCAATGAAAAGAATGAGCAACTTGGTTTTGCTGCTTGTTAGACTTGTCTTCACGTTTATGAGTAGAATAAGTTTTTGCAACTTTTTTTACAGCTTCCTAAATACTCAGAGTTTATGTAACATGATGTTTTAAGGTAATTGCAGGAATTTTATATTGCAACTTCTTTTTTACATGCAACTTCTATCAAGTATTGCGCAAAATGTGAAAGTGTGATTTAAAAACACATGATTTAGAACTATTTCAGTATAGTTCTGTTCTCTTTGATAACTGATTTGAACTGAATAGTGACCTATCATATATACTCACTTATTAGTCGCACTTTTTTAATAAGCGAGTATATACAGTAGCCACAATTGTAGAATTGACCCAGCCAAACATCAGTCCAGAACTATATGCCAAATTGCCAAGCAAGTTCATGCAGTATTGCGGAGCGAAGTTTTAGTGTGCTACGCAAACTGTTGGCAAAAGAGCGCCGTTTCTCCCCAGATAATGTTTGGAAATATTTAGCATTATATATAAATAAATCGCTTGAGTAAATCCCTGTTGTTTAAAATGCTTGTGCATAAATGCAACTTTTCTTGAAAATGAATGCATGTTTCTCACGATTTTATTGCAACAAAACAACAAAAACTTGCTTTAGTTATGAGTTTTTAGTAGTTTTCAGACAGGTGTGGGTTTGAAACTGAAAAAGTGCATGGTGGGCAGTGGGCACAGATTCGGATGTTCTGTGGGGCAGGTACAGTTAGAAGTGTGCAGGTGTGGGATAGGAACATGCAAGATTTCTCACACTCCTGCGGGTGCAGGTGCGCCAGGCCAGGCTTCAATTTTGTGGGTGCAGGGCAGGAGTGGACAAGGTTTCAACCCGTGCAGGTCTCTAGCAGCTACACAATTAATAGTGACAAAACATAATTATGTTTTGAGATTTTGGAAATGCAAGTTGTTATGTCATCTCTTATTTATTAATGATAATTTCTTGTTCAGTTCCTTACAATGCATAGCCAGCAGCAGCTTGAATTATGGTCAATGTACAGATCAGTACATAATTGTCCCAGACAGAAACCAGTTTATGAGCTAATTTATGTTCAAGTTGAGTTTTAATGTAGAAAACATGCAATTCACAGCAAATAAATCACAGCCTACATCATTGTGCTTGATTGTTTTACTAGGCCACATCTGTGTGGAATTCGGAGTCGTGTTGTTCTTCACCATAACATGCAATCTCGTACTTCAGCAAATAAACAAAATTTCTCATGTTATAGATTGCGTCACATGAGCATTGTTCTCAAGGTTTTATGGGACTTCAGCTTGGCTGAATTAATACAAATGAGCGGTGTTATGCACAAGCAGGGGACTGTTTAGTCGACATGCCTGGTCCCTTTAATGTCTATGATATTCTCATTTTTGAGAACAGCATGGTGCACATCAAATTTCAAGATGTAATCTGTTGCATCATAAAGCGGCTTGCTGAATTCCAGAAAAACATGAATGAATTCACCAGGATATACTCCAGATCAACAGCGTCACTTGGGCTTATCATGTGATTATACTGACTGAATGCAACCATTCAAGGCTTGTGTCACTGCAATCTCCATTTGCTAGGAAAAAGTGGGAATATGGGAATTTTATTCCCAGGAAATCTGACATGCTTGTGGGAAATTTTTTGCAGCAACACTATAAATTTCATAAAATTTCAAGTGAATAATCAAAAATTGGTGGTGCAATATGTCACATTACTCAGCTTTTGGAAGCCAAGCTGTTTAATTCAAATCACACTCTCTCCACCATGATAGGTTACCAAAGGTTGAGCCATTCTACTGAAAGCGTACTCCCTCCACGAATTACAACAGCAGTAAAGGCTGTCACTGCATTGTTGCACGTGGTGATGCCAAGTAGCCCATTTATCAGTGGGGTGGAAAACATGCCTGTTTTCATGAAATTGAAATTCAATGGTAATTTAGGCGCAATGTGATCGGAAGGGGATACGCAAGCTCATGCTCACTAGTTCATTGCTGGCCTGTTTGCAGTGTTCGTTCCAGCGTTTATTATTTAACTGGCGTTCAACCTGTGCCTGAGCCACACCAATCAAAAGTGAGGTGTGTTGGGTATTATTAACCCCATTGCAAGAGCACTGACAGTAATTCTGGTGTGGACTGACAACCATTACTGCATGAATGAAATCATTAGACCTGTGCTATTATCTTGAGTGCCAGACCATAGCGAAGGGGTCAAAAATTTGTGTGTCAACATCTAGGGACACCGTGATTCTCTTAACATATTGGTTGCCGGGGTACAATCAAATCATACTTTGAAATCAGACTAAAATCAAATAGCCTCACCTGACTTAGCAACAGCATAGCTCCTGCGTCAATTGCGCTAGAGAGCTGTTCAAACCTTTACAAAACTTGGCAAGTCTTTGAGTCTGCAATGAAAAAAAATTTGGTGTTGGATTTCGAGTTTTTTATGAGTGACGTCATAATTGAGGTAGGTTTTTGGCCATTTTGGCTCATGTTACCTGGTCTAGGGCCCAACCACTAGATGGAAGTATTTCGCTCAAGTTTTCATTGGAAACAAGGCTAAAATTTGAGTCTTTTGAGCCTTTGATCAACTTTCCAGCACTTCTGGTTCAAAAGTTATGATCTGAAAACAACAAATTAATAAATTATCTAGTGAGTGGATTAATTATTATTTTGTTGTTTTTAGGTCATCATTTTCGAACCCGAAACCCTAGCAGGTCATCCAAAGTATCAAAAAACTCAGATTATAGCCTAGTTTCCAATAAAAACTTGAGCAAAATACTATCATCTAGCACTTTGGGCCAAGGGCCATATGAAGTGGGCCAAAAAGGCCTAAAAATACTCTACTCAGGACATCATTCACAAAAAAGCCTGAAACCCAAAACAAAAATCTGTTTTTCATTGCAAACTTGAAGACTTGCTGAGTCTTTTGAGGGTTTGAACAGCTCTAGCACAGTCGCCAGGCCAGTTATGCAGTTGCTTAGACAACTGAAAGCTACTTGATTTAGGCCAAATCATACTGACTGCGAAGGTGTTAAGACATGCAGCAAACAATGCACCAAAAACTTCCTAATGCATGCAGTCAGTCAAGTTAACTGCAGAAATTACTGCGCATCTTGGTGTCTCAAGAAATTAATGCGGTGGACTGAAAAATGTCAGTGCATGCACAATAGTGCTAAGTTTCCACATGGTGCAAGCGAAAAACACAAGTGGTGGACTGAAAAATGTCAGTGCATGCACAATAGTGCTACGTTTCTGCATAGTGCAAGACAAAAACAGAGATGATGGACTGAAAAAATGTCTGTTCATATGCATTAACTTTCAATGTGGTGGAAGCAAGTATACCACTGATGTTGTGGAAGATCTAAACTGAATCCGATTACCTGGTTTAAATAAGCTTTTTGGATTCAGATATTCTAGGAACAAAATCCATCTGGATTTGGTATTCTTGAATATCCATCCCTAGATCCAATATTTCATCATGTACTTTGTTCATCGTTCATCAATATTTCATTGTATAAATCAACACCATCCATGCCTTTATTGTTGGCATGAATAACATGAGGTTGCGGAACACTGCAGTTTGGTATATTTTGCACTCTACGAGTTACAAATGTGCAATGGCTCTTGAGGTGTAAGTTGCTTTCTATACCAACAAAAGGGTTGTCATTCCACATGTACATTAACACTTTGAGAGCCGGTGTACGTTATATTTGTACGTAGATTTCGGCCTAAAACCAGCAGTTTTCGGTTGCCTTACCAACGCCATAGCTCCTCTGCCGATTGTGCTAGAGAGCTGTTCAGTGGCTAAAATGAATCAGCCAGTCTTCTAGTCTGCACTCGAAAAAATTTTTTTGGTTGGGGGGTGTGGATTTTTTGTGAGTGACGTCATAAGTGAAGTAGTTTTTGGGTCATTTTGGCTCATGTTACCTGGCCTAGGGCCCAACCGCTAGGCCCAAGTATTTTGCTGAAGCTTTCATTGGAAACTAGACTTGAGTCCGAGTCTTTTGAGCTTTTGATCGACTTTCTAGTATTTCAGGTTCAAAAGTTATGATCTAAAATAAACTAATTAATTAATTAGCTAATTAGTCAAATATTTTTATTAGTTTAGATCATAACTTTTGAACCTGAAACCCCAGCAAGTCATCCAAAGTATTAAAAGACTCGGATTGTAGCCTAGTTTCCAATAAAAACTTCAGCGAAATATTATCATCTAACAGTTGGTGCCCAGGGCCAGGCAAAGTGGGCCAGGGTGGCCTAAAAGTCCTCTATTTATGACTTCACTCACAAAAAACTCGCACCCCCAAGCAAAAAAATTTTTTTCGTGTGCAGACCAGAAGACTTGCTGCGTCTTTTAAGAGTTTTACCAGGTCAGTAGCGCTTACCGGACCAGATAAATTTTCACGCAACGCTACGTGCGTTTCGGTGTTTTTTTCTCAGAAATCCCCAAAAGCAGTCGTGTGCGATAATGGCAAAACCTTGCCATCACACCTGCAGTTGAATGTACCACACTCCTTGAGGGTCATTGAGTCAACCATTGCATTTGCTGCACCTTGAATTGTTCCTATTGTTATAATTTTGTGATCCTTCAAGTCAGCTAAAAGTCCACAGCTGGTTCAAAATTTGTCAAAAAGATTGCTTCAAAGCAGGTCCTGGCAGCCCATGGCTGGGGAGCTCAAGTTTTGTGGCCCAAGTAAATGGCCAGATTTTAGAGCAAGCATTACGGTTTTAAAGGGTATGGCCAATCTTCTGTGAGTGACCAGCAAGTAGTCTAACTAGCAGAGCTTGACACATGCAGCTATGGCTCACGGACCAATCTGATTACGTGCATTTGGCCTTGTAGTGCTGCATGGTTGCACTCGCCTGCTTTAAAGGAATACACAAGTTATCTCGTTTATTATGCCAACAATAGATAATGTTTGTTATCTGTGCTAAAATGGAAGTTCAAACTACTTGGCCTGAAGTAACCAACGTTCGTCGTTCACTGACTTAACCTGACTAAATGCAAAGTATGTTAGATACTACATTTGTAGCATGGCATTCGTTGCAGCAAAAAATCATGACCTGAATTGCATTAACATATTCAGCAACTTCAGCAAAAATTCAACAGTGTTATGAATCGAGTACATACTGATACACCTTACATATTAACACAAAATTATTGAAGGTTTTTTTAGCTACAGTAAACCAACATAACAATTCATTGAAGAAACACACCGCCTTGTTCCCAATTGCACATGCAAAGTGATTTAACACACTGCTGCAGCAGCAGAACAAATGAAAAATCTGCATGTTACCAAAATACTATGGACTGCATCCAGTGCAGGTTATGGTACTGGAGTGTTGAGTAACATAAATCACTCCATTCCAACCTCCCTTTTAAAAAAATGTAGAAAAAAAATACATGGCATAAATTGCGATAGTCAACTTCAGCCACATTGCAATGACAGCATACTTTTGTTACTTCCAGCAAACTGTCTCAAATTCGGTGCAGCAACAGGTAGTTGCCTGCCAACACACTATGCCCTGCTCCCAACATCAAGAGATGTGCCATTCCCCAGTCATGAAACCACTTGATTCTCATGAACATGCAAGCATTGTTCAGACTAACACTGTGGGTGTGAATTGACATGCAAACCAAGCTCAAATTATTTCTTGCCAACAGGGAGCTCAGTAAGTTAAAACTTAGTAACTTCATGGCCAAACTATATAATGAACATGCATAGAGTTAACATTGATAACATCAACCTCATCAATAAGAGACTCATATTTGCAGGCCCACACAAACTGTTCAAGGTTAACTTCATGCAAATCTGTCAGCCACAGTAACAGTGGCTCACTATCTAGTCAAATTGTTTGACAGAGCAAGACTTGTAGGGAAAGTTTGTAGCAATGCAAAACATTGAGCATGAGGGAAACACTAAATATTTTGAAATAAACTCCCAGTGCAACGAAGTAACCCATTTTCCTTGAAAGCAATTGGGTAGCTTTTTGATGGTTCCAATTGTTTTCCCAGCATGACTGTTATGAGACTGATAATAAATGTTCCAAAACCTGGAAACAGTGCTCCTTTGAAAGCAGGTCTGTTATGAGAAAAAATTCTGCTGTTCCATGTAAGCTTGTCTAAACATCATAAAACAGTTACTGCAGTCATGTTCTTACATGGGAATGTGAAAGTATGTGACTATTGCAGTCAACAAATAGAATTGCCACTTTTTGGTTGTGCAACTCCATTGAAATCTGAACTCAAAACTTTTCATTGTTATCATAGCTTTTAACAATGCTATGATACAATTGTTGTTGTTGTGTGTCAGCACAAACTTCACAACTTGAGACAACTCTTTTCATGTCAGTGGTAGAGAGAATAGCAAACTGTTTGCATGCATGCACAGTTACTGTGTGACACCAGAATAACATAAATCTATATGAAGGTGCTCAGCCAGTGCTGTATTTTGTCAAACTATCTTGGAGTGATGTTAGCTTTCATGTATGAATGCAACACAGTGCTGGTGAGTGGTCAGCCACAAGAGTAAATGTTGATCTTGAAACCAATAGCTACTACTTTCTAATGGCTTCAGTATTTGCCATGACCTTCATGTATGCATCATTATGCAGTTCACTGTCATGAAGCGTGTCAGGTATTAATACTACAGGTACAGTTTCTGAATATTAGGAATATATACAGTAGTTTCTGAATTGTTGTTTTGAGGAAAGACAATAGTGCTGTCACAGTTGATGGCATGTTCATGGCAGCCTGTCAGGCCCTCTGGTTGAAACTTTGATCTGCGTAAAAAAGTGGCTTCAACAATGTTGAACACGCTTCAACAGTAACTAATGCTGTAAATTTCTGGATTGTCATTTTGTATGGAGTTTGTGTTTTGTCCATGTGGTCTGTATTCATTGTGCCCTTGTGCAGTATTGTGAGTTTACTTTCTGATTGCTTTTGTTTTAGTCATATTGGTAGATTGTTCATTCTCCCTGCTTATTTGACATTTTTAACAGCAACATTTTTATTAGGTTTTTGAAGCAGCAGATGCAGCAGCATCAAGCCATGGCAAAAGATAGTGAAAAATTGCAAAGGCTTCGTGATATGGCTGAAATGCAGGAAACCAAGTTGAGGAAAATTCGACTACTTAGAGGAAAAGTTGAAAAAAAGAGGTAAAAACCTTTGTCAACCAATGCCAACATCCATTATTCGCAAACAGACAGATGTTATGTTTTAAATCACAAATTTTTCAGGTTTGAAAAATGTGTTTCAAATTGTGTTTTCCCGACATCCAGTCCTGAAGAGACTGTAAAAGAATGTCGTTCTGGTCTAGTAAAAGATGATGAAAGCAAATATTTTTTTATATTATTTTGCAATTAACAAAATTATTTTTTGCGATATCCTATCGCATAACACTTCATCGCCCAGGTTTCATATTTTAGTAATGCTATGATCAGCGCACTGTCATTTTGTAAATCAATAGCATGCTAGTCTGGTATTTTACTGAGTATGCGAATTATTTGACATGAAATGTTAAAAGACTACGAAGGGTGAAATTATTCTTTTCATTATGAGAAACACATGTTTCATACAGGTATGAGAACACGCATGTTTCATCTGAACTGGAAGCCGTGCGCAAACTGTTTTCTGAGAAGCAAAGTGAACTGGCAACTGCCATGAACAAAGTAAAGCAGAGATTGTAATAAACTTCTGTGGATGTATACTGTGATGTAATAACGTTGTTACAGTGGCGTACTGTGATTTCTGCACTAGTCATTTCAAATTTTATGGATTTATTGAAATTTTGTGGGATGTAACGACTGGATTGCAAATCTTGCAACGTTGAATGATCAACGATAATAAAAAGAATAGCAATCCATTTATCAAAATCCTGTTAACTTCAGAAGGCTTCAACCATCTTCACTGAAATACAGAGCTTATGCTCTGTACTGCGCTGCTCTGCGCTTAATTCAATTTATCTCTCTGCTGATGATGTCAACAGTAGATGTTGCTGCAGCGTCTGCTCTGATTTGTTTGTGGATTCGTTGTTACTTATTTTTTTTACCACTTCAGAATCGTTTTTTTCATGAAAGGTTCGGGAACTCACCAATCAATTGGACGAACTTCGAAACGGATCGTCAGGATCTGCGCAGAACCGCGCGTATGCAACGAACGCAGGTACTGCTCGGGTCTGGTGTGTGGAGTATATGTCACAATGGTCTTCACGTTAGGGTTTTTGGTAGTGTTAATTATTGTTTATTTCCACTGCCCCTTTTTACTTGATAAACAAATGAGTTTTATCGATCACTTTTCACAAGCCTACGGGCATACGGGCCATTTTAGAAAAACATCACATGTCGCGGGCCACTTCCAATAAAATGATATATAACACAACATGTACACAACATTTAAAACTAAAAAATGGAAGATAGTGAGTGCGGCATTGACATTATTGCACAATAGCAAATAGCAATTTATGACACATCTCTATCAGTGGGATGTCTGTGGTCGAGGCTTCTCTGATGCTATCGTACATTTTATCAATACCAGTGTTTCGTCTGTCATTCGATTTCTGTTTTCAGATTTGGTTGCTTCATCATAGAAAATGTACTCTCACACATTTTGCTGACTGACTTCCAGAAGCTCTCTGCAATCTTTAACACCGTTGTTATTGCAGATTTTTATTAAAAGAGGTTGTGCTTGTTCTAACTAAAATTACCTATTGCAGGGATGGGCAATTAATTTGGCTGGGGGGCACTTTGAGATGACCGCGATTAGCGGATAGATGGTCAGACAGTGGTGGTACTGAGTTCATTGCGCCAGATGAACTGTTCAAGACAGCAACGAACACCGAGACAACGAAAAAGCCACAGCAGGTTATCCAGTAACGCACCCCAGCTGAGGGTTAGGGGAGGGCCGCACCTTCTAATCTGATCGTAAAATAAACAAATAAAACAAAATGGGACACAGAAAAGCTATTATTCATTGTTCTTGTGCAAATGCACTTTATCCAGCGCAAGCAATTCAATGAGACAAATGTAACTTCACACGCTTTTCAACAAATTTCATATTTGAAGATTTTTCCTGAATTGATTCCGTTGGCCACAGAAAGCGCTGTGGTGGGCCACACGCTTCCCACGGGCCTGCAGTTGGACCACGCTGTTTTAAGTGATAATTTTCGTTGAAGTGATGACATCTCGTTTACATTGGTTCCGGTGGTTCCGCTACATTGGTTCCGGCGGTTCCGCTTGAGCAGCGGATGCTTGGGTTGGTTCGAGATAAAGAAGCAAATCTGACGTAGATGCTTCTGCGGAATTGATTGTCTTTGAAGCAACGTTCCAAACTTTGAAATCCAGATTGCCGGTGGAATGCAGATCATAATTGTTTTGAAAACACCTGCTACACCGGTGTCTGAATCTTTTTGGAATTGTTCTAATTTCAGATGAAAATCGCTGCCAAATCACTTCAAAGCGAAAAATTTCCCTTTTGGCAAACGTCCCCCTCAGGCTCCATGGATGCATAATATTGCACATTCCGCATAGCCATTCCGTTTCTGACAGAGATGCTATTTTATTAAAATTGAGGTTCGTTTGTAACAAGGATTTTTTTTTATTCCAGAAGTTGTTTCACGTTCAAAAGTATAAACACATCATTCGTGTTTGATGGTTTCAACAACACATGGCTCATATATTTCAGTGCAGTTCGGTAGAAAATTGCTTTATCATTTGCACGGAATCTCCACGATGAATAACCTCCTCACTGACACCGAAACACATCAGCAAGAGTTCCACTCAGTTCATGATTTCTGGTTTTGAATAACATTCTGGAACAACTAACAACCAATAAGACCGTACTATTGTTAATTGTTGTTCTTTGTGTGATTATTACGTAACACCTTTAAGGTGATCAAAGAAAATATGAAGTGGGTTGAGTATAAAGAGAAACCAAGCCTAGTTTTCTAATAAATTTCCCCCCCCCCACCTATAAAGCATCTGTAGCTCAACACGTGTGTTTGTGAGGAAGAGCATCACAAATGCAAGAGCACACTGAACATGCCTGGAAATGTTTTATTGCCAAGACGTTTGCAGGGCTGGGAGTGGTCAGGCTTCAACACAGTCGTTATTCGCGTCACCAGTCCAGCTGTGTGTCGTCACTGGACAGTTAACTTACGTCACCAGTCCAGCTGTGTGTCGTCACTGGACAGTTAACTTACAAAACATAATCTTTTTCAGTTGGTTTGCAAAAGCAAAGCGATTTGGAAAAGTTGAGAAAGGAGATGGAAATTTTGAACCGAATGAACGAGGAACAACATAAGAGGCTGAACGAGCAAAGGTCGGCACTTCAAAAGCGCAACGAAGATGTTTCCGACTTGGACCGACGCATCGAAGACCTGACCTTGCGACTGAGACAGAAGCGTTTGGCGAACGGAATGATCGCTGGTGGTGAAGACTGGAGACAGTCCGACCTTCCAAGCAGCAAAATGCACACCATCGTAGCTGCAGTTGAGCCGCTGATGAAACACGCCAACCCGGTGAGTAGTTATCCCCCACCCTCGGCCACGACATCCTTGCAAGTGTCACGTGATTTCTTGCAAGTGTCACGTGATTTCAGTTTGAACCTAACCCCGAAACGTCATTGGTTGCAAGGAAATAACGGAGAAGGTTGTTTTTGTCCGTTATGACGTTTATTAAACTTTGTTTATGACAACACAACAAAACTTTGCTATACATGCCGTTCGTACAATAAACAATTAAAGAAGCGGAAAGTTGGGGCGTTAAACTATTTTCTAAATCAGTGGTTTCCAACCTTTTTGATCGCTACCCCATGTAAGCGCTTGGCGCCAGCCATTAGCTGCAACTATAAAGGTGTTGGCATAACAACCGACAAGATAAAAAAACACTGATTGTGTTTGTCTCGTATAAATTAAAAACACTGTCTTTTTGGAAATAACGATCGAATTGACTTAGATTTTTGTCATTAAGAAAAAGCGGTCTATGACCAAAAAATTACCGAAAAAAATCAGGTAAAAACTAAGTGTGAAACTTTCAAAGAGTTCCCGCGACATCTCAACCAAGGGGGAGGACGCGAGGCGACTGTCTCTCGTTCGCCTCCCCTAATATCCACCCCTACTCACAGAGATAGGTGGAAACGAATAGAAGCAAACAACGAAAGGGAGCGTAGTTGGTTTGGGTGTGATTGCTGCATAGCGCATCATATGATTGCTGCATAGCGCATCATATGATTGCTGCATCGCGCATCATATGATTGCTGCATCGCGCATCATATGATTGCTGCATCGCGCATCATATGATTGCTGCATCGCGCATCATATGATTGCTGCATAGCGCATCATATGATTGCTGCATCGCGCATCATATGATTGCTGCATAGCGCATCATATGATTGCTGCATAGCGCATCATATGATTGCTGCATCGCGCATCAGGGCTGCGTCAGGAACTTTTCAGAGAACAAGTCAACGTGTTTATGAATAATTTCTCAGTTGCAAATACGCTCAGACATTAATAACATTCAAAAAGTGAATATACGACCGTGATGTCGTGTTTCCACTGCAGAAAGTGCAAAAGGATTATCTTCTTTATGACGCAACCGTTTGTTTGAAGCGTATTAACTGCAGGTTACACTATGTTAGAAAGTTGCGTCGAACTTTCGTGCATATGCTCTGATACACAGGGTTGCCAGATGAAATTTCAATAAAAAGCCAAACAATGCCGAAAAGTGGCCAGAAAAAGACCAAAATTTATTTGCGGCATTGCCATTCCTTTGTCACAAAAAGCATCTAAATCGCAAGAATATCAAAACAATTTTCTTCGAAATTAAAATTAGATCTCGCTTGGCATTGTTCTGTATCTTTCCTGCCTTTTCTCATGGTTTGTGAAATTACACACTTTGGGTAAAATGGTGTCACAGTTTGCATGCTTATCCATCGGCAGCTTACTGTAAGAAATTCACCTCCCATTCACTCCTGCACTTACGACCAGAACCATATGAGCCCTTCCATTTCCTCGACGTATTGTGGCATTTCTGTCGCGCAGATGCAGACCTGTCTGCAAGTGTAGAGCCTGCTTAGTGCTTACAACGCACTGCACAGTGAACACATTTCCAGTGATTACGCAAAACTTAATTTCGAATCTAACACCCCTCAAATATGACCAATATCAGAATGCGGACGTCTGATGCAGCAGTTATTACAAAAGTTTTGCAAATGTGTTGCCGAAAAAAATGCTTGCAAAAGAACCTATTTCAGCGCAAAAAAGGCCAACCACATTTTTTAAGGCCAGTCAACTTGAGATAAGGCCAAAAATATGCCAATAAATTTTTTAGGCCAACCAACTTGAAACGAGGCCAAATTTCTGAAATTTGGCCTAAAAAAGGCCAATCTGGCAACTTTGCTGATGCACACAACTACCACTTGTTAGGCCTGCTGGTAAGGCCCCGCCATTTGTCAACTATTCGCTACTTTGCGCTGAACTCATGACCTTGAACCATCATGAATACAAAATAATGAATGTAATATGGAACTATAACAATCAAAAAGTCAGTTGCACTTTGTTGAAGTTTCAGCTGATAAGTATTCACAGCAGGACAGGTGTTTACGAGGCTGACGTGATCTCAGCATCACTGGGCAGCGATTACCTTTTCTGGTGCAGCCGTGTTTCTACAACCAGGTCGATTGCAACTATACAGTGGAAACCCACTAGAAATTATAACGTAGATAATCTGAACTTTGCAAAATTCTGTCCGTGTTTCGGTTTTGCTGATGTAAGACAAATATTAGCAGTCCTGAAAATGTAAGACTTCAGCAAAATTTCGGGCCTGCGACCCACAAAGACTCCTCCGCGG
>Ga0210059_1006662_pt1 | contig 18484 bp, 15 predicted proteins | sample Ectturendosymbi2_FD_188042 | JGI IMG/M metagenome (GOLD analysis project Ga0210059, IMG submission 188042) | Ecteinascidia turbinata endosymbiont from Florida, USA - Sample 2 (SPAdes) (version 2) | ecosystem: Host-associated > Tunicates > Ascidians > Unclassified | place: Key West, Florida... | reverse complement strand
CCACTCCTTCCCCAGATGAAGAATCGTCGCACCAGACAAAAATCGGCGGGAAATCTTTGATAAAAGCGTTTCTCGTTTCAAAAACTGAAGCGCGGCGTGCGCAATTTCAGAAACGACTGCGGCGCCGCGATTTCGCGAAACCTTTATGACCTCACACACCGTCAACGATCCTAAATGCGATTGCCGAGGATTACACGAATGGATTCGCACTTGAGTGGCTCGCGCGCAATAACACGCGTCGCCTCTGACGATCGGCCGCCGACAGCGCGTCGCGAACCTCGTGTCACGGGCGCTGGTTCAGTCAAGCGACACGTCATCGTCGCAGCGCCGGCTTGCTTGCTCAACGAAAGGCGAAGAACAACTGACCTAAGACGACCAGCTTGTAATTCCTGGTTCCGCGCGCGAGGTCCCTGCCGAAAGCTTGCGACAAGATCATCTGTTCCTCGAGCAGCTGCCGCTTCAGATACATTGCACCTTGCACGATGCCCTGCGCACGGAGAACAGATCGTCGAGGTCGAAAAAGAGCAAGCGAGCGAGGTTGCGGGTTTTTCGATCGCATCGGTTCAGCTTTCGGCATCTATCCGCGAGCACTTACACAGAAAACAGTCGCACGCTCTCGCTTTCCAGCGCGACGCAACAAATACCGCGAGGTATTTTGCGGACGCGTCTAGGCAATGAACGGAACGCAACGCGGTTTGCCATCGTTGCACCAAAACACAAACCGACATGTCACGCCCACGACGACGCTTGTTTTATTTTACGGCAAACGACGACAGGTCAGAGCCTGGAATGCCACCTGCCAGTGCCAGAAGCGATATGAAAATATGATGGCAAAATGTTAATAAATAAAGATGCAAACGAAATTACATTCTGTATTTGATAAAGACCCGCAAAACGCTGATATGCAGCGTCGGTCGCTGCACGATGACTGCCACATTGTTTTGAAAGGCTACGACCGGCTGTTACGGCATGAAATGTTTCTGAACAAAACTCGGTTCTTTTCACAAAATGGTTCGCTGACCAGCGTAACTTAGACCGACCTTGTGGCCCTTCCATGTGCCGTCGTGGCCCTGGACGGGTATCGGTTCTGGCAGGGCGACCATGTCCGTCAGGGCGTCGGTGTTGCTGAGGGAGCCTCTGACGGCCACAATGACAGCTTGCTTATTGTGGTCGACTGCGACGTAAAACGGCTGCTTGGAAAGCTGGACAAAAAGTGAAAAGAAATTCGGTTTCGCCGTTCGGTGTGGGGCTTCACAGCTTCTGCCTCAATCAAAACCACATTAGCTTGGTGTCTTCAAAAATACCAAAGAGAATTTCTCCTCACTTGACTGACAGCTTGTGACCGTTTAAAGCCAGATCTTCAGTCTGAGATTATCTTTACAACACACCAATGCAGTACGATTTGAAATTCCATGTACGGGTATGACAAAGCAACGCCTTACAAACGTATCTGATGCAGCAGTTTTATCAAACTCATTTGGGTCGAGGCGTTAAGCTTTTATTCTGAAAAGCAAGAGTATGCACTTTTTGCAAGCCCGTGCAATAGAATGCACTGCTTCAGGCATTTAGAAAAATTTTACCACAACGGAAATTTTTTAACTTTCAAGCTTTTAAACGAAGTTGAAACATTTTGTCGACAGCCAAAGAAGAATCCTTTAAAGCGTATCAATCACACGCAGGCAAGCGGCTCGAGTGGGCTGCTTGCCACTTAAATCGGAAGTTATCTAAGCTGCAAAACACGCTAATTCAGCGCGAAAACGGGTGGATCGTCATGGTCAGCACAACGACAATGATGCCTGGTGTAAGTATCATCCTACAGATCTGCTGGCAACACGCCTGCTCAAGAACTACCAAGGCTGGCTTTTCACATCAGAACCAAAGGCGAAACTGGCGATTACCATATGCGGGCAACACAGCGGTTAACAACTCACACGCTCCAGTGGATCTTAAAAGCACGCAATTTCGGGCGAACAACCTTCAACCGTTAATTTGTCAGTCCCTCCAAGCGAGTGACGCATCGCAGTGAACCCGCGTCCACGTCATGAAGCCAGAACACGGGCAGGATTTTAGAAACAGCGACAACATACCTCGTTATTCCACGAGATGTAGACGATGTCGACGTCTTTGTTCAGGCCGTAGTCGGCCAGCGCCCTGCGGACAGCGCTGGTTCGCCACTCGCAGCACACGTCACCACGCACGGTTGCCATGGGAGACCCCGGCCGCTGTGATTGGCTCCGAGCGCAGCAAGCGTTTCCACCGCTGCCGCACCTGTGTGTGAATAAAGAAAAACATAGAAGAGCTGTTTTATTTGTTTAGTAAGTAGACTATTCATTGTTTCATCACGAAGTTTTATACTTTGTTGCTGAATAAAAACAATAGGAGTGTAGACGTTATTACTGAATGCAAACTATATACGTATAAACTTTGTTGCTGAATGCAAATTAGAAACGTATATACTTTGTTGCTGAATGCAAAATAGAAGCGTATATACTTTGTTGCTGAATGCACATTAGAAACGTATATACTTTGTTGCTGAATGCAAAATAGAAGCGTATATACTTTGTTGCTGAATGCAAACTGTAGGTGTACAACACCCTAAACATTTTATTCAAGTACAATATATCTTTCTTTTTACTAAGATAGTCCAGTGCATCTAACGGTTGCTAACAGCATAAAAACAGTGGTTCCATGGAGAAGCTTTCTGTTGCCGGTTTCAAAAGAGCCATAAAGATTCTACCCCGTACGGAACGCAACACACGAATGTATACCACGCCTTGCGAAAGCCTTGCTCTCGAGGTTGATACTGGTGTTTTGCCACATGCATCAATGGCAGTGCGGTTAAGATTCCTGTTACAGAGTCGACAGCCACAGCTTGCAAATTCACCGAGAAAAGTTAATTAGTTCTTCTTTAAAAGACAATACGTTACTTGAAATTCGACAGAAACCAAGCTTTGTGCGTTGCACGTTTTTCTCGTCAGTGCGTGGCAACGGTCGTCATTGGGCGCCAACGAAAAAAACATCTCTACGCGTTCAACAAAAACCGTTCCGATTTGCTCGTGGGCCGATGTTGGCCACGCCGGAAATTTTAGAAACGGTTCCAAGACCAAGATGTGTCAATCAAATCGGATCATTGCGACATACCCGCAATTTCCACACGGCTTTTGATCTCTCATTCTTGTTTTTAATCATAAATGGTGTTAACAGCAGTGTCAGCACTTATGTTTACTTGCTTTTAGCCTGGGCATGCAGGGAACCACACACCAAAGAACCGAAGAAACTAATCAACTTTCCTGTCACCAGCCACGCTTCCTCCACCCAATCGCTGTAAGGGATATGACGCGTCACAGTATGTCACGGAAGTTGCGAGAGTTGCGATGTTACGCAGCTCGGCCTCGCGCTTATTCTACAGCAAGGTGCATAACCTTTTCGCTTTTGCCGGCCGCCTAATGTTTATTCTTAACGACTACGGCCGCCGCCAGTGAGTTCAAGATATTTTTTTTCTGCACTGCGCGGCACACTTAAAAACAGAAAGCAGTCGGACGCTATTTTGAATTACATGTGTACGGACGCATAAAGCCTTCTTGAAGGACGCATGCGGCCTTAAGTTGTACACCCCTGTTCTACAGTAAGCGTGTGAGGAATAGTTCATGACGAAATTAATCGAGATTTGTCAAACGCAGTCATCAAAGCACATTCTCCGTTGATGCATCGATTCTATCAGTCCTGCGTGGTGAATGTGCCGATGCTAACTCCTCACTCACAAGCATTCGTTGGCGATGGCGCAGAGTCCGCACGACGTGTTCGCGCACAGGTACATGAGGGGGCCGTACGAAGCAACGGCATAGCCGCAGTAGTAAGTCATCTCGCCAAATATCTGTCGCTGATTCTGCAAACACGAAACAAAAGTTTGCGCAAAGCGTGGAAGCGAAGGAGTCAACGAAATAGAAACGTCAAACAACGCTAGGAGTTGCCTCATCGCAGCAACTCTTGGCTTCCCAACCAAGCGCGATTGCCATCTCAATATATTAAAAAGTCGCTGAAAATAGGGTTGCCGAATTGAGCTAAACGTGTGATGATTATCTGGTTTCGCAGTTAAAATGTGCAGAAACGACAGCAAATTTAACAGCAACTGTTACGATTCAGCAATTGTCGATGTCAATCGTTTTGGTGTCGAGTCCAATTGATTTCTGCCCTTTGGCAAAATTTGGTAGACGGGTTGAGAAGAAAAAATTAAACGTTTTGAAGGAAATCACAGAAAAAAAGTTTGCTGCAAACAGTGGCCGACTCTTCGCGGACCACTGTCCAAGACTGAAAAAAGCAACACTCAAGGGTAGCACTAACAATATAAAAGAAAAAACTTCGAAAACGATAATTCCTTAAAATGTCCACTTCCTTGCCAAACATAGATGCAATTACGCTGTTACCAGTTTCTTTCATGGAGTAGTTACAAGTATTTTTGATCTTTTTTTACAACCAGGGGCAGGGCTCCCACAAATTTTCAAAAACCATTTTCCATACTTTTTCAATACTAAATTAAGACGTTGAATACCAGCATTTAGCTTCATTTTTCCAAAATTTTACTCATGGAACACAATGCAAAAAACATCTGCAGAACTGTCGTCAGCAGAAAAAGAACAACATTTTAATATAGAAATGGTTGAATTTAGAATTTCCATACTTTTTCAATACTTTATGTACATTTTGGCCAAACTCAATACTTTTTCAAGGTCTTGAAAACCGATTCCACAATTCAATACTTTTTCGATACCGCGTGGGAACCCTGTGTGTGGTAGCCTGCGCGACGAAGGACGCGTAGGGCGACCACTTGTAGACCTTGCAGCAAACCACCGGCACAACCGGGCCGACATAGGCGTAATACACGAGAAGTAACATGATGCTTCCGAAAATGCCCGACTGGAATAACAGTTGTCGAGGTACCAGCCCACACATGTTTTCGTATTACGCACACATGCACGAGAACTACTTTCAAAGGCAAAGTGAGGCATCCTGCGCAGCGCTGAGCGAAGGTTTGCGTAGCAAAACTAAATCAAGCACGAATCGCGGTAAACGGGAAGAATACTGGATTTTCCAATGAAATGGACGGGCGCGATAGATGAAGACTTACGAGCTCCGACATATCAAGAAACATGGTGGTGTCGTAGATCTTGCGCCCGGTCAAAAATTCTCTGATCTCGTTCTGCTCCTGGGAAACACGGCCAAGTTCAAGGGTCACGCCCGCCAGCAGGAAAACATGCTGAAGCGTCAAGAAACGCGGTTCATTCATAACAGAGCAGCAGCAGCACGGTAAGACTTTCAAACGAGCATTGGCTTCAATTGTGAAATGAAAGCTAATAGACATCGCGATATGGCCATCGCTTGAAGTTTAGAAGGGCGTCGTCTCAAGCAGTGCGTGTGGTTAATTTTCAACTGCGGACATGATGACAACGCACGTACGAGCCGCTATTCACCGCGGTCTCAAGTCAACATCAAGGACAATGTCAAGCGCGTGACGGCGAATGATTTAATCTCTAACTAATTGCTTTGATTCACGAGGGGTTCCGGCTGAGGGGATGTATTTTCCAGCGAACAGACAGACTGGCTGAGTTAGCCATCTGCTGACCAGAGCGGTTGTAAACGGGAGTACTGTCGCTTCAAAGCAGTGAAGACGCAAGGAATTCGTGTCTTCAATGCTTTCAGGCGACAGTGACAAGGGCGATTTTTTCGCCCTGAATGTATTTCTTTGCAGAAAAACCAGCAACATCTTCTTCTACATGCACATTTCACAATACAGCAGTGAACCAAAGTCTGTTGATACTCAATCGCTGCAAAACCACCTGTTGCAAGGGATTGTTTATTCGTCGGCAACCTTGAAGTTGCTCGACAAGGCATTCGCTCAGAACATTTTAGACCAAAACTAAAAGATCTTTTTTGCAACTTGAAACCAACAGCCACTTCCGCAGATGACCCAATCGGACAGTACACCTTGAACAGAACATGTTCACGTGACAGGGCATGACGATTGACCGAAGTGAGGGTCAGAAATTGTACTCGTGGTGGACCTTACCGACAATTTTAAATCGTGTTCCAGACGCTGTTGCTTGTAACGCAAAAGTATGAGACCACCCACGACGTCTGACGGGACAAGGTTGCTGCCTTTGAAAAAGTTCCCGAAAATCTGTGCAACTTCATCCAAAGCACTCTGAGTAAAGCGTTAAAAACAGATGTTGATAACAATACTTTCAAGGAATTAAGGAGCCCGGTTTTCTTATACGTCATTCGCAGAAATTCGTTTTCTTCGTTATCTTGTTTCTATGGACTAATTAAAGCTTGTTGTCCAATCCTTATTGTTTTTTAACTTTCGGTGCTGCACGCTTATGTGGAACATTAGATCCGATTGGTGGTTACCGTTCTAATAAATCCACATCAGACTATAATTTAATACTGTTTCGTCACGATCAATTTTTCTTAAAATCTTAAGTCAACAAAGAGGCAACTACAGCAAGCGTTTACTGAATTCAAAAACACTTTTGCGCTATTGTCGTCTTTTCATGGGTTTACAGTGCGTTAAAAAGTGGTGTCTCTCCTAAATTGGATGATTCGACGCTTTGTACAGCAAATTCAACAATATCAATTAGAACATTTGAGGAGGTTTGAGCTGAAACACGGGTATTTGCTAACAAAAGATTTGGTTTTCTAAATAAGCATAAAAAAGTGGACCGAAATCGAACAACGCTTACCTGACTCGGTAAACGAAGGAACTACCAGAGCAGGATTAAACAGCCAGGCGCATGAAGCAAATAAGGAACAGAAGCAGCGTTTCGTGTGATTTAATAGTTTTGTGGATGCAGCGGTAAGCAACAGCGTTGCATGCTTAAAACTCCACTGACATGAGTTCGTTCGAGATTTTTTCCAAACACTCCGCACCAAACAGCAACTGCCACATCCGCTAATTAAAAAAAACACCGCACTTACTGTCTTCATGGAGGCTTGAACGCCAGCGCCACAACTGCAACTGCACAAGCAGTTCCTCAAGGTCCGCTTCCAGTACTTCCGTCGCTCCATTTCCAACTCAGAACTGCAACAACGCGTATTGATTGTTGCATTTCATTAAAAACATGAAAATTTAATGTGGCGCTAGACCAACGCACGGTGTATGCAGAGCCACGGTTAGACGATTGGATCTCACGCCATAGTTTCGCTCAGAAGACTTCAACACAACTGAAACCGTCCGTAAAAATCACCTCATTTTGCAAATAGTACTCGTCAGGCTTGCGTGTTCCATTCGCGCGCGTTCGTACTTGTAGAAGGTTCCTCCCGACGAGTCAAACACGCACAGCGAGATCACGATCACGGCGAACACCACGACAGCGTTCACAGAAACGATCGCTGAAACATACCGGGCCATTAACGACGGGCACGGAGCAATTTTCGACAAGAGCGCGCAACAAACGCACGCTGCTTCGCATCGCACCGCTGCGTCGCCAAAACAGGGCTTTCACTCAGATTGAGAAGCTGCACGCGAAGGAGGATCGTCGAAAAGGCGATGCATCGCTGCGGCTGCACATACGCTAAGCTCCACTTCGGGCGCCGAGACTGTCGGCGTACACTTCAAACTCACTTATACCATGTTGGAACCAACTCAAAGCGAAATATGTTTTTGAGCCTTCACAAACCGAATCGGAACGGTTTACACCGCGCAGGCAAGTGGCGCAGAAATAGAGGCTGTTTCAGTCACTGCCAGAGCATTGGGATGCGGGCAGCGTTGAGCGCAACAACAGAACTTCAGCAACGACGGTAATGTTCATTACTGTCATCTGAAAACTTCAAGCATTCCTGACAAAAACGTTTTAAGCGGAAGTGAACAAACTGCATACTTTACAAGTATAGACGTTATTACAGAAAGTCGGTATTATAACTGACAGCTTACTGAAAAAAACACGGAGCTCATGATGAGAAAAATTGCACTTTGCTCTGATAGCTGCGTTGTAAACCAATTGTCACGAACACAAAGCATTCGGTGCAAACACTGAATGCTCTTCGTTCTACATGTACGAAACAGGTGTTGCAATGCTCTTTTGTAACATTTGTTGAAAACAAGAACTGCGCGAAACCTGTGGGCTTTTGTACAAGACAAAGAACTTGAAATAGACTTTTATCACAAAAACGACTATCTGCGATGGCAATGTTCAAAATGTTACCTGCTTGTGTTGAAAAGAGGCCAGGAAGCACTTTGCAGTCTTTCCACTCTAGGGCAAGCTTCACAGCTACTCCGATCGAATACGCTACTTCAGCCAAACCAAGCACTAAGCACAAAAACAAACATATCAAAGATAGTGACTTTTTCCGCTTGCCAGATGACGCCACTGCAAACACGTCCACTTGTCCAGTCAAAAATGTTTTGATGAAGTTTGTCAGTTTTTTGCCAAAATATAGCCATTCAAAACAATACTCTGACTCTAACATCTTCTGGAACTTCTAAAGTGTATAGCTCCTATAACATCTTGATCAGACAAACTTGTTTGTATTGAGCAAACTTAGCTGCGGTTTCTGTCTAAAAATTCCATTAAAGTCAGTGAACAAGATGAACGATCATAAGGATTTAAAAAAGTTCTGACCTGAATCTCCAAACTTTTTACTATTACTACAGTTTTTTTTCTTTCCAAATTGTTAAAAAAACAATGATGCAAATGTTGCATGGCAGTACAACTGCATATATCTGACATTTATTGTAGTCTTATTGAAAGAAGTCTACTACGCAGGCAGAGTCAAAAAACCATATGCCAAAAGAAAACGATAGCTAGTTTATGATAACAAGTGGTAAGAGGTAGAATGGAACAATCGTTTTTTTCTGTTTGCTGCAACTTTTTTTGAAATTTGATTCCAGTAAATCACTTGCCTCTTATTTTCTCCAGCATCATCTGACTATGTTAAGAACAAGCTAAGCTGTGTAAATCGAGAGTTTAAATTGATGGATTTATGGCAATGCAGAAGCTAAGCTAATTTAGGTACTTTCAAATTTGAAGCCAGAACCTGCAGTAAAAAGGTACAGGAAGGTTTCCATGTACAGTAACTCCATGCAATGATGTTTGTTAGTGGTATGGCTAAGGCTATTTTGCTTCAATTAAACTAATATGGCATGCTATACAATCTTCTTAATAATATCATTCATTTCACTTAAGTATAACAATAATCTTGTTAACTAACAATATTGATGAAACATTATGATCAACTTGTGCTCAGCTACAAATACAACTTCACACAATCCCATGAATAATTCTGTGGAGCAACTCCTAGACATAAATAACTTCAGTGCAGTTCATATCTTGTTTTAATGTGGTGTGAGTAACAGTAATTACAAGAAATTAAAAACTTTGTAAATGAAAAAAATACCTGGAATTTCAATTAACTAAGAAGGTTTCACAAACTTTTTGGGCCACTGACCCCTTTTGGGAATGTATTTACGTCACATTAATTTTTCCATTCCAACCAATACAGAAAGATAATACAAGACATAAAATAAATGTCACTGAATTTATTCAAACACCTTCCGTTTCAGTAGGCTAAGGTTAAAATCCAGCAGTTTGCACGTGTTTTTGTGTGGGAATATCTCTGCCAGCAATTGCGCTACAGAGCTGTTTAAACCCTCAAAAGATTCGGCAAGTCTTCATGTCTGCATTGAAAAAAAATATTTGGTTTGGGTTTTGTTTTTTTTTGAGTGACATCATAAGTGGAGTTGTTTTAGGCCTTTTTGGCCCACTTCATCTGGCCCTAGCCCCAAACCGCTAGATGGTAGTATTCCAATCAAGTTTTTATTGGAAACTAGGCTAAAATCCAAGTTTGTTGATACTTTGATCGACTTGCTGGTGTTTCTGATTCAAAAGTTATGATCTAAAATAAACAAAGTAATTAATCCCATAATTAGGTAATTACTTTGCTTGTTTATTTTAGATCATAACTTTTGAACCAGAAATGCTAGAAAGTCGATCAAGGTCTCAAAAGACGTGGATTCTAGCCTAGTTTCCAATTAAAACTTCAGTGAAATACTTCCGTCTAACGGTTGGGCCCAGGTCAGGTACCAGCAGCCATAAATGGCCAAAAATTCACCTTACTTATGATATCACTCACAAAAAAACGAAAGCCAAAACCAAAAATTTTTGTTTTCATTGCAGACTCGAACACTTGCCAAGTCTTTTGATGGTTTGAACAGCTCTCTAGCGCAATCGGCTGAGGAGCTATGTGGTTGGTAAGTCAACCGAAATATCCCTGTTTTTTCCCGATTTCCCAGCACAGTATATTTGTCAATCAGCAGCCAATGTGTTAAAAGTTGAAAGTTTGCTGCAAGCTTCGAGAGATCAGCTGACTGGGCTCTGACTTCACAACTAGGTGCTGATTACAGAGTTGCACCAATCTGCATTCAACAGGTCTCCACAAAGGTGATGCAACCAATTCAATCAGCAAACTTTCAAACTTTTTGATTAGGATATCATTTAATGTATATGCACATAACCTCTGTCCTGAATTTTTATCCAAATAGAGTCTTCAGATTTCAGGACTGAGGATGTGTACACTTGCATGATATTAATATCTTATTAAAATATGTGCTGCTTGGTTTGACTGTGTCACCTTTGCAAAGACCAGTTTTTTAAGGCGTTTTAAGGACCCAATTCGGGTCCCTAGAATTGAAAATTGGGTCCCTACAAGCAGAGAAAATCATCATCGGGTCCCAAATATCAAAGAAAATCGGGTCCCTAACATTTTCCTTAAAAAAAAACCTGCAAAGACTATATAATTACTTGAATTTATTGTACAAAATTGAAAACATCAATAGGATGGATGGGCAATTTATCAATTCTCAGAATATTTTTAACAAGCAAACCTGTTAGTCATGGTCCCATGATAAGTATGGATCTGCACTTTATCTTCATGTTTGTATTAGCTCAATATTGCTACCTTTCACGTATCATTAGTGGCAACAAGGCAATAAAGTTTTGATAATTTTTTGTGACAGTGTAGATACTGTACAATGTGTGTGCAAGACTTAACTTTTTGTCATATCTCTGTGGATCACCTGTGCAGTTGTCATGGATCCCAGATTGGGAAATCTCAGGCTAATACAGTATATACTAGATAAAAAACAATCCTGGCATTAAAATTCTTATACATCCATTTGAATAGTACTACTTACCAATACGTATGTACAACAGATATTCAACTGGCTTCCTTGGAGAAGGATCCATGATTGTTCCTTGCATGCTGAAACCAACTAAGACAATTTCCAATATCTTAAAAAAGTAAAAGATTTGGATATTATATTTTTTCACTAGCAATTTATTTTAGTTTGCTATGCACTGAAGATGATAACAGTTGTTATCGAAAACGTTTGCAAGATGTCAGTTGTATCGTTTGCTTTGGCCGTAGTATTTATTATAAGGCAATTTATTTTAGTTGCTGAGATGATGAGTTTGACCTGGTAAAAGGTAGGTAACATCAAATGCAATGGTGTTGCTGCTAAAAAACATTAAGAAATCCATTTACCAACCCTAACAAAAGCATCTAGCAGTTTTATACATTGCACATAAACAAACAACATAAATATCTAAAATAACAATTTGAAGAGGTTATAACAATTAGTAACATCTTGAAAAAATGACTTACTAGAGCTGTAATCAATATACACAGATATCCAACAGAGGCATATTTAATCTCCACAGCACATCTTGCTTTTAGTACTGTGGTTTCATTCCCATTACGTCGAGCTATGTCATTGGGATCCAGTGAACCATAAACATTTAAATCCTCTGAGGCAAGCAAGTATGCAGCAATGACAATAAATCTGCAAAAAATTTTATGTGAGAAACAAGTTTAATAATTTTATTTAGCACATGAAAGCATATGCTGACTACTGAATTTGAAAAGAATCCTTTCCCAGCAAAGAATCAAATGCTAAGGTCTTACAGAGTATATATTTCGCCCACAAAGTAGGCATCATCAGCTTTGCGAAGTGCTTGTGGTAAAAATTGAATTAATGAAAACCCACAAACTCGTGCTTTATATTAAGCTGACAAAAACTAGTTCAAACCACACCATATTCCTTCACATCCACTGCATCTTTTTGCACATATCAACATATTTCAACAGCACCACTGAAATAAAAAACCTAGCTTTCAGATATATTGGTTGCATAATGCAAAGCTTTTTTGCCGAGTATGTTGTATCAACTTTTTCACACACAGTGATATACACCAGCAGTTCAGTGCAAATAAGTTCAAACAGCTTAAACGTACAGGACTAGATGAATGAGAGCCAGAATTGATCCTGGGAGAACAAAATCATCACTTCCAGTGTTCCACCTTCGTTTGAATGCAAAAAGGCCAGGCATATCTCACCAAATTACTACATCTGTTGCTTAGTCAAATGACAGTTTACTCATATTTAGCACTTCATCACAGACTGATTAGCAAACAATACTTTGTACATGCCTAAAAACATAAAAAGAAAAAATGGCTTGCAAGTGGTCAGTCTACTTCAGAAAATTCATTGAAATTTTCTGCATAGGTTTAGTCAACCAAAAATGAACAAATTGCTTGCACGGTCAGCTAGAAAATCTGAGTAAAGTATGCTGACTTACATGTAGTCAACAAACTGTTAATTCTACTTTTGTATGTAAATCGGTACAACAACTAATACACAAAATACTGCATACAACTCATCAAGCAAATACCTTTGCAGCTTAAGCATACAAGATTGAGTTTGATACCTGGAATTCCTAAACACCTTGAAAAGGCTAAATTTTTCATTCCAAGTTGTATTAAGACAAGCTTGCAACTGTTGTTTTGCAACTATACTGCAGTACTTTAGGCTGAAAGACCTTTAGATAACCTAACACGCAAAATTTCATCTTACTAACATTAGGATAATTTACTTCTGCTTGACTCAAGATTGAGAGTTATTAAAATACGACACAAAATTAGACAAAGAGATAAGTGTTCATGAATAGTTATAAGTGCTGTTATATGCTACTCCTATGTCCCGCTAAACATATCCTGTGCTTTACATGAAAAGCAGTTTCCTATATTCATATTTAGTGTGTCTCATTCCTTAGCTTAGGTATGTAGGTAACACTGACATGCAAGCAAATGTCATTCTTCCATATGTTTAAAAACTTGTGAATAACTGAAGTTATTCTAGTGGCAGTGCATATTGATATTTAAACATGTGACCTCATGCAAAAAAATTGCTGGCTAGCTTTCACCTGCATAATAAAGGTGTGTAAATATTGATTCAAGTGTTTACAAACAAAAAATTTCATGAAAGTTCTGACCTTGGCTTCTTTCAGCACATATATCTTCTAAGTTTCATACCATTATTTTTATTTACATGTTTGTTTAACTCAGAGGCATGGTCCATACCACAGGTTTTAGCAATACAAAACGAGAATTCAGAAATCCTGAGATGTAACACATCACAAGGTAGGTGGTGATAGTTGTTCCATGGATGTGAGAGGAAAAAATTCTCGATTTTGTCCTTGAAAGTATATACTTAATTCATATCAACTGAATCCCAGTTTTCGGTTGTCTTACCAACACCTTAGTTCCTCCGTCGATTGCGCTAGAGAGCTGTTCAAGGGCTCAAACGGATCAGCCAGTCTAGTAGATTGCACTCGGAAAAAAAATTTTTTGGTTGGGGGGTGCGGATTTTTGTGACTGACGTCAGGAGTGAAGTAGTTTTGGGGTCATTTTGGCTTATGTTTCCTGGCCTAGGGCCCAACTGCTAGGCCAAAGTGTTTTGCTGAAGTTTTCATTGGAAACTAGGCTCGAGTCCGAGTCTTTTGAGCCTTTGATCGACTTTCTAGCATTTCTGGTTCAAAAGCTATGATCTAAAGTAAACAAATTAATTAATTATCTAATTAGCTAATAAGTCAAATATTTTTACTAACTTACATCATAACTTTTGAACCCGAAACCCCAGGAGGTCATCCAAAGTATCAAAAGACTCGGATTGTAGCCTAATCTCCAGTAAAATCTTCAGCGACATACTACCACCTAACGGTTGGCGCCCAGGGCCAGGCAAAGTGGTCCAAGGTGGCCTAAAAGTCCTCCACTTATGATGTCACTCACAAAAAACCCGCAACCCCAAGCAAATAATTTTTTTTTAGTGCAAACTAGAAGACTTACCGCATCTTTTGAGACTTTACCCGGGTCTGTAGAGCATACCGGACCGGAGAAATTCCCACGCAAAGCCATGTGCGTTTAGGCGTTTATTTCCGAAAATCCCCGAAACCATGCGGATGCCAAAGAGTTAAGTAGCAGTTTACCTGTGCCAAGAAGTAGTCTACAGCTGACGAAAATTCCAATCATAATCGTTTCATTATAGAGGAGGACAGTTTTACTGTGCAGTTTACCTTTAGTGATGGAAACTGCAGTTCATCAACTTATCTCCTAGCATTTCACCTCTGTTTTGTTTCCAAAACGCAAAGTTTTTGTTTACAAATTACATGCATACATGTTTGTTGATCATACTGTTTTTTAAGACATTTGGTCACTCAAAGTTAGTAAGACAACAGAAATGCAATCATTCACTGGGTCTCCTATCACCCCCTAACCACCCATTTCTGCTTCATTGCCCCCAAACTGTCCATTTCTAATTCACCACCCCCCTAGAGCTTTTCACCGCCCCCATGGGGGCGGTACCGCCCACTTTGGGAACCACTGATTTAGATACACACTAGGTTCCATCTCAAGCACAAGCTGGTAGATCTGCAAAAGTGATCAGAATTGGTCTGTAAAGTAGGATATGTGATCCTTATGTTAAAGTATGTTTTTTCATGGGTACAGCTGTTCCAAAGCCATTGAGCAGCAATATCTAGCCTTGCATTGCTGGTGATATTGACCTTTTGTTCAAACTTGTCATCTCATATTTGAAGTGCATTCTACCTGAACATTTCAGAAGACCTTTCTCATTAGCTGCGTGCATCTCAGAATCGCTTACTGAACTGTCTTTTTGATGTGTATCCACTCATTTTGCATAAGAGGCTATGATCTGCAAAGTCCTTCTTCCACACGCACAGTATGTAGGTCTGGATCTATCTTCTAGCCATATCTCATGCAGATAGCATCCTCAAATTCTTATTTAAGGCAAGGCAGCCCGATATTTTTGAATCAAGATCTATTTTTCAAGTAGCTGAACTGCAAAAATGAGCTAATCTAATAGCAACATTGAAAACCCTACACATCATTTCCAGCCTTCAGTAACTAACCTTTCTTGTCACACAGTCAAAAGATATCACATCACTAGATGCAAAATATGTTACATACTCTGTAAGATCTTAATGTCTGAGTTTTCTGGGAAAAGATTCCTTTCGATAGACATCACTGAATAGATACTGAATTAGAAGCCACAGCAAAAATTTTTTTTGCACTCCTACACCATTTACAATTGACTGGGAATCAGTTTGCAGCTGTTTTCTTCACGAAGACATTTTGGTCTGTTGTTTTACAATAGCATTAAAACTTGCAATATATAACAGTATTCACTAGTCTATATATACAGACATTATAACTGAACTGTCTAAATTTTTTTCAGTCATTTAAAAAAAAATCAATCTATGACCAAAAAAGCAAACCTAGGTCTGCAGTTTACCAGTAGACCATATTCAACTTGTTGTACACACTTAATATAAGGCATACACCATTGCTTTGACTGACACTGCTAGAACCAAAACATTCCTTTCTCCGTTGCTCCCTTGACATGCTGTTGTGCCTTGGGTGCAGTTCCTTTAATAATTTGGTGCAGCATCAGCACCTTGTTTTTTTTTAATTCGAATTTTATTTTTTTTTTTTAATTCTTTTTTTTTAATTCGAATTTTTGGTGATGGCAGTTAGCAGCAGGTCGAAGCCTGAAATTTGCCCCTTGCCAGGGCGACTTTAGGTGAACACTCTTGCCCAAGGAGTGCTACGGCAGTGCACTCAGTGGCCGTGGATTGAACACCCAACCTTCCAATTGAGAGGCGGAAACTTTACCACTGAGCTAGTGCCGCCCCACCTTGTTTCTTTTGAGTTGTCTTATTTTTGACCATTTGCTTTGAATGGTTTCAGTATGTCCATGATCCATGGTGTTGAAGTCAAGTTTTTGGTTGTAGATTTAGTCTGCTGGTTTTGCAATGATTAGAGGAGAGTTCTCATGTTCACTCTTTGCAGTTTGAGAATTTGGCAGATGGGTCATTCCATGTCAAATCATCTAAAAAAGACAGTTCTAAACCCTACCCTTTCAGAATTTAATGAAACTTGGCATACATGTTGGTTTTCACTCCCAAACCTCAAATCTAATATTTTTCATTGATTGGATGATCAGTTTCTAAGATATGGGGGGTAATTTTTTGAAGATTGAGAAAATAAAAGGGGTGCCCTACTTCAAATCACCATATCTCTGGAACTAGTGGTCCAATCTGGAAAAGTAAGGTGTTTCTGAAAAGGGGAGAAGGCCAAGAATCCAAATATGACATCATTTTTGTGATTTGGGTAAATTTTGGGATGATGACCTTTTGACCTATCTTTTGACCCTGTGGATAAAATTATAAAATGCTGATAGCCACTGGATATTGTAGCCCTAAATGTTACCTACAATATATCAAAATATGGAATACTACATCCACTTTCTTGTTTTTCAGTAATAACAAATTGAAATTAGCATATGGACAGCATTGGTTAAGTTCAAGCAAATCAAATGCAAAGCAAGTCTTCTAAATGCCATCATTTCACCATGCACAACTTCAATGCCAGGGTTAAGGTTACAGTTAGTGTTTAAGACATCATAGAAAATCAAATTAACATAGCAAAATGAAATAACAATGTCAAAAGGTTATTTACCCAACTGAATGTATGTTACCTGCACTATATTGCGATACGAAATGTGTTTTTCAAGGTATATAAGGTTGCAAAGGTTGTTAAGATGTCAGTATCAGTGAGTAAGTTAAATTTTACACTGATGTCAACCCCTGTCACCAGAAAAACCATACCTCTAAGCAGAATATTTCACTGGTAAAAGAGGAAGATATCAAAATGTTGGCATTGCAAAGTAAAATTGAAATACACCATATCAAACCCATTTGTTTCCATCATGAGCAAGAATTGCTTAAGAAGTTTTCATTGCAACAAAAAATTGTAGTTATCGTTTTAACATTCATCCAAGAAAGCAAAAGACAAAATAATTGTAGGTCCGGAGTCCTAGTAGCTATGAGAAACTGAAAAATCCACCTCCAAATGTAATTCCTTGTGAAAAACAGTGCAGCACATGTGCGATTAGACTAAGGAAATGAAAGGTATGTCAAATGCTGCACAAACTAGAAGGTGTACTAAGCCAAATGCTAGTGAACTAAAGCATGAAAAGGAACAATTAATGGATACAAGTTCGTAAAAGACCTTTGCATAAAAGACTTGCGTAAAAGACCTTCAGTTGCTATCTAAATATGCACAAGATGATCCAGAAGCATCATACTCAGCATTCAAACGATTATCTTCCTGATGGGCCCACTTCCAAAGAACAGTGCTGGATGTGAGTTAATTATTTGAACAACTTCAAAATGCCGTAAGAGATCAATTGTTTCCTGCTCTCATGAGGTAGGTTATGCAGAAAGACAAATACTAGCTCTTTCTTTTAGGCATGGTGGGCTAGGTCTGACATATTCTTGGGAAACCTCCAAAACAGAATACAAACACTCCACTCAGGCCACTGATAAAGTAACAGCCAAAATCTGCACTCAAAAACTCTACAAGAGAAAAATGCAAAATGCCAAAACATACGTGAAAAACTTTTGGGGGAATTGATCCCTGAGTCACAACAACTCATAAAAGGAGCAATGGAAAAAGGAGCATCTTCTTGGCTGTTAGCCTTGCCAATCAAAGCGATTGAATCAGTAAACAAACAAGTATTCACAAATGCTGTCTGCATGAGATATGGATGCAAGATGAAAGTAATACCCACCAATTGTGCTTGTGGAGAGACAAAGTCTGTGGATCACAGCCTCATATGTAAACTGGGTGATTTTCAATGAGGCACAACTCAGTGAGAGACTCTGAGGCACAGATAATGAGAGAGGTCTGCAGGAATGTTCAGACTGAACCCACACTTCTGCCAATCCACAAAAAGGACTATGAAAGAAATGTCAACACTGCTGACAATGCAAGGTTGGATATCTCTGCGAGAGGACTGTGGAATAGCTGTGAGAATACTTTCTGGACAAAAGGATCACACATCCTACCTCACAGTCCTATTCTAGGAAGTCCTTGTCAGAGACCTACCAACAACATGAATGAGAAAAGGATAAGTACAACCAAAGAGTGATTGACATAAAGTCTTTATTCATGCATTGCCAGAGCATGTCTGGAAAACAACATCTGCCTTTTCATAATACAAAATAATTTATTGGTAGTGTTTTGGAAGTAATCTTATATTTGTTTTTCAGATTTTCAATGATGATATGATTGCT
>Ga0210059_1006661_pt1 | contig 18486 bp, 8 predicted proteins | sample Ectturendosymbi2_FD_188042 | JGI IMG/M metagenome (GOLD analysis project Ga0210059, IMG submission 188042) | Ecteinascidia turbinata endosymbiont from Florida, USA - Sample 2 (SPAdes) (version 2) | ecosystem: Host-associated > Tunicates > Ascidians > Unclassified | place: Key West, Florida... | reverse complement strand
AACCCTATGGTTCTGTCTTCAATGCAGTTGCAAAAAGTGTCTGTAACCCTGTGATTTCGCCGGCTTCAATGTCTTGTACTACGTTCTGTATTGTCTGTTTTTATCAACCTGCGTTCTGCAGAGTGTTTGTGTTCATACTATGGACTTCGTGTCTGCAGTAAACAAATAAATTAAATTAAATTATCTGACAATAAGTGCAAACAAAAATAATTTCACCAAATGTTGTTTTAGTTTGGGTAAGAAAATCGAATTTTCCCCAGTTGTTCTTATTTTTGTTTCTAGAACGATGGTAGCCTTGCCCAATGATATAGTACCTCATGGTTATAGGTCCACTCCAAATTTATATTTTATATTTGGGAACACGCTTAACGAGACCCTTTGGTTCTGCTTCTCCGGCATCTCCGCTCCTTTTGGTGTTATCCTGCAATTGATGGTTGCCTGTGAAAGGCGGCGCTTCGTAAATAGCGGAGCTTGTTGCGGAGTTTTAATGACGTAACCGGAGTGGAAAAAAGTTGCGTTGCAAAAGCAAAAAAAGTGAAGGATAAAGGTTGTATCATTGCAAGTTAATATGCGTTTCCCCCAAGCATGGAATGCATGGAAGTTTGCGATGTTTAAAAATTTTATAAATTCACAACTGTCGATCTATTTTTTTCCCCGAACCGTTGTGAAACTCAGTTAACCAAAAATTATCAAACTTCAAAATATACTTTTTTTACCGTAGTGTAACAACACATTTTGTAGTGCAATTATTTTTACTTCCGTTTAGTTCTCATTGCTCAAAGCAAAATATCGGTTTTATCGACTCCCGTACGTCATGAACCCTCCGCAACCAAGCTCTGCTATTTACTGAGCTCCGCCTTTTACAGGCAACTCAATTGATTGATAAATCGTGTGTGTAACGTGGTACGTGTGTGTGGTACAGTAGAAACTGTTGTGTTTATTAGATTGCTGAAAAAAGTTGGCACTGAGAGAGTTGAGGCATACTTGTTAAAAGGATTTGGTGCAGTTGCATTGTCAGGAATGCCTCAACTGGCAACCAAAAATCATCATGAAATAAACTTAATGCGACTCCTTGCAAAAACAGAAGCAATGGCTGCAAAATTTGAAGTGGAAGATGAATGGAGATTTAAAGCGGTAAATTAGCTTGATGTGTGAGTCCTGAATGCTGATATAGTAAAATTGCATTGTAAATTCTGTTGTGATATGTTTTTGTGCACTATGACTTTTTTGCTTTGTTTTCAGTGTCATATATCCTAGTAATTCATTTTAGTTTACTGGAACTGAAGCTTGCTGCTGCAAATGCAAGCGTTATTACTGATATGCCAATTGCATCTATAATTTCGGACTAGCAGAATGTAGTGATGCAGTATATAGTGATGGATTTGCTATAATGTTGTGAAATGCTTAATTTTATTGTATGCTAATAACTGTAGTCATCTTATAAGTTTGAACTTTTTTCTTGGCTTGTTTATGCAGTATGTTCAAGCATTGGGAGATTACCTTGACCAGCTAAAGCAAAGTGAAGACAGGTAAAACCTTTTCCCACTTTACATCAGGAGCTTTGCATGTGTTAAAGTTGTCTACATCTTTAGTGGGAAGCTGAATACTCTTGTAAAAAGTAAAACAGGGTTTTGCATCCATTTTTATTACAAAAGTTTGATTTTGATGCAGTTCTCCAGGTATAATGGAAAACACGGTTATATGTCAGTGTGGATATCACTTATCACTACTGTAGCAGATGTGTGATCGTGCAACCGGAGTGGGAAAAAATAGTGTAAACACAATTAGGTAAAAAACATGGAAAAATATTTTGCCATTACAGTTTAATAGGCATGTGGCTATAGGTCCGCCAGCTGACCTTCATATTTGAAAACTTACTCATCTGCCACCTGTAATGATAATAACGCATGAGACTACTGTGCAGTGGAATGCCGTAAACTTGGTAGAAATGTACTAAACCTAAATCCCAAATGTAAATCTCAAACCTAAACTGTAGATCTGAACAGAAAAGTTTGGAACTTTTGAAAAACGTAAAGAAAAACTGGTCCCATAAAATGTGCAACCATTACTACCAAAATGAAAGTCGCCAAGGTGATTTTTGAACTGAAAACCATTTGCACAGCAGACGTAAACGCATCTGCTACATTACCACGACAGTGCCGCTGAAGTGACAAACTCAGTGGTTTATGCAAACCGTGTCTTGGGTGGTGGACCCATAGCCACTTCCTTTAAAATTTTTTATTTTTACAACTGTTGCAACTTATTGGTATGTTCCATGGGAAAGTATTGACAATAGCAAAATAGCCATGGTGTGATCATGATGTGGTTGCTGCCTTCACTCCTGCAGTGGCTGCATCAACATGATTCAAAAGGGAATATTTAGTGTGATTTCCTCCTAATTTGCTACAAAAATTGTGACAGCAGCAGTTGCAATCAGAAACTGGCATGCAAGTCTTCATACGAGGTACTACATTTTTGAATGGTATTTACTATGAAAAAGCATTAATCGAAATAAAAAACAAATCAAAATTATACTGAACAACTGCTATGCAGCTACCTGCTATTAATTACACCTTTAAATGGTGTTCGTATAGGCCTGTAGTGGCTAGCCATCAGGCAGCAATCCTCCTTTCATTAATTCACTCCTTTGAACTGCAAAATTTGGTTCCAACTGTTGTGAAACTCAACTTACCAAAAGTTATCAAACTTAGGAACATAAATCTTTTGTGTTACTGTAACAAAATTTTCTGCAGATTATTATTTTTACTAATGTTGTAGTGTTTTTGCTCACCATAAAAAATTATTTTTCGCAACTCTGGTTACGTCATTTTATATTTGCAACCAAGAACAATTATTGACAGATAACTGCCTTTTATAGGTCACTTGATTCCATGGGTTTTATTCCCTTTCATAATTGCATGCAAACTCTTTAACTAAATGGATTAGACATTTCGATAATAGTTTTATATGAAATTCCAAGAAACTGCTTTTGTGTAACATTAGAAGTGTTTGATTTTTACTGATTCTACATTTTTGGTGCAGGAAACCTCCAACAGAAAGAATAAATGAATACTCGAAGAAAATTGAGTTTTTGAAAGATTTTTATCAATCTAAAAAGCTGGTATGTTTTTTTAAATTTGCATATTCTTTATTTTAAACAACTGCTTATGTTTATCATCTGAGTTAGTTTTCCCGATATTGTTTGTATTTTTAATTACACACTTTTGTCTCAGATAAAAAGCCAATATCACGTTAGTTAACACTTTAGATACCAGGGGTTTTACTGAAGAAATTGTATTGGGTACTTGGTAGGGATGCATATAATGGACTCGAATCCCATGGATTTGAATCCTTCAGTATTTGAATCCAGAAATCAGAGTTTTTTCGAGTATTTAGATTCGAAATGATTTTGGATTAAATAAACATGAAAAATTGCAACGTTGGCAAAACAATTAATTTCAATAAATTTTGCAGTGGCATTCTTTGTGCTCCTGAGTAAGAGAAAGAAAGAAACACTCAGCAAGCTCACAGCACTGCATAGTGTGGTAACGAGCTAATTAAGAGGTCATTTTGATTGCTGATCAGCATTCTAAACCTCCGCACGATCAGCTCATTTTATTCCAAACAAGTTATTCCGTAATAGGATTTGATCATTCCAGATTCGAAATAGAAATTACAGAATATTCCAGAACCTCTAAATGTTCCATAATGCACATTCCTACCTAGTATTTGGCAGGTTTCAAGAGTTTACTATACACCAATTTCATGAAACAACTTGCAGCTAAAGCCTTTGAAAGCAAATGCTTTATTCATTACATCTGCTATATAATTCTCTTCAGTTCTCTTCAGCTGTCAAGAAGAAAAGATCACAGCCAATATCCAATTGCAAACAAATCCTTGTCTGTATGTAGACTGGTATCTGCTGCAGAAATTCCATTTCATGAAGATATGTATGTAGATTAGTGGCGGAAACTGTACATTAGTGGTAGAACTGTTGAAAGCACACAAGGGTACAGAAATGCTTCAGTTCTACAACACATCTCAGGGTAGAGTAGGTATGCATGGTCAATACTGATGATGAACGAATACTAAACAAGGTACCATTAATTACTGTATTTGGTCATTGTCATACAAAAGCGTTACATAATGGGAGAAAAGTAAAGATTCGTGAAAAGCATCACACAATTAAAATGAGTGGATAAAACCTTGGATGAAGAAGTGCATCATTTCAAAAAGGCAAAATTATTTCTAATCAAGATATCAAATGTCCTGATAAAATAGGTGACTTGATGTAGGTGAACACTTGGCATTCCTTGAGATGCAATGCAAAAAGCCACTGTTGCGGGAAGAGTGAAGGCAGTTAATTTGATACTTTGTATCTGCACTACAGTTGGCAAGCATACATTTGCATGGCTCGCATGAAACAGAGTGTAACTTTAGCAGAGCACTGAACAAAGGTGCTTCTGAGTTTGTTAGGTGCACAATAAAGTGATTTCATGTGAAAAGTGACATGACACTACATGTCAGTGTCATCTATCAATGAGGAAATTAAGTAACACAACAGTTGAGATATTTGACTTGGTTAGCAAACGTAACACTTGCACCCTTTAGGAAAAAAACTATTGCAGCAGGCTTTTATAGCTTTTTAAGGGGGAACTATACCAACTGTCTTTTTACGAACTGTTGAAAGCATGCAAAAGTTGTTAAAGCTGTGACTAATCACCCAAGCCATCAACAAACAGTAGGTGATTAACAAGCATACAATATTGCCCACAGTGCATCCTGCTTGTTGTTTCCAGCTGTACTGAAAGCTCATCAAGTAAACACTGAATATTTGGGTACTTAGAGCTTTCCCGTATCTTACACCACTGGGAATAGTGAAGGGGTCTGAATGGCAAGTGCTCATGATTTGCATTGCCTGATTTCTATACCAACCCACCATCAGTCATACTATGCACACACGTAAATTGTGCTGAATTAGCTTTGTAAACAATAGGTTGTCATTAGCTCTGTCAAAGAGCCTTTGTTAATATGATACAATCTGTGTAAAAAATACACATGTTTCAGTCCCATGTTGTAGTTTAAAGCCAAACTGCTTGTCAGTGGTGGCATGGAGATAGTCATTGCTAGAGAAACAGGTCTACAGCATCACTTATATAACCATTGATATTTTTGCAAATTTGTACAATGAAAGTTTTCATGGATTATTGTGGAATTTTGCCATGCATCATTCACATAATAAATAGACTATTTAGACAAAAACGCACTGGGATCAACATAGGTGTTGTGCTCAGACAAAATTCCATCTTTACCAGCAACCCGGTTTGGGGTGAGTTTGCAAATTATGGCTGCAAGCTCATAATTATCACACATACATTAATATCTTTGACATTTCCATGATTCTGTAGATTTTGGTTCACAAAGGTGTCAATATTGTTAGCTCTTGATGAATTCAATAATGTTTCAAAAGAGTCTTTTCCATATTGCTATAACAGCTTCATTTCCTGTTGCTCCCTCCACCGTGGATAGAAGCACAGATTTCATGTTTCCTTTTCTGATACTTTGCCAGAAGCTTTTGTGAGATTGGTCATGCAGGGCACTTGTGCTTTCCCTTTGCATTGCGGCATGTTCTCAGTGCATATATGAAATCTTAGCAACTTTCTTTTATATTGTCAGACAAAAGGTCTATTTTGTAGTTTGTTATTGTCTTTCCAAGAAAAGTAAGCATCCATGGGCATCACTTAACATAAGCCTAAAAGGTTTTTCTCAGTTTTGATTTTTTGTAATGAAAGCAGTTTGGGTTTGTCATCCACCTTTGCACTCCATAAATATTTCAACATTTCTAAAATAACCAAGGTCAGTTGTGAAAGGATGACTTAATCATCACAACTAATTTATTCTTGAGTTGCTTCTAGATTGAGAAAACTTATGAAGTGCAAGTTTCTGATGCTGTGACTAAAACTGTCTTTATGGTGTTTGCTACCTGTTTGCAAACCACATAGTGCAAACTTTGATATTTCAGCCTACTGCATCTGAACGTGCTAAGGCCACTCAGCTTCTAAAGCCTACCGATACAGTAACTTTGCCAGATCTTGTTATCACACCTACAGGTATGACACACTGTTATGTTGACTTTTATGTAGGATTTGAAGTGACAGAGTAGTTTCTCAACTGTTTGTACAAGTGTTGAGAGGTACTTGATTGTGAAGTGAATGATTAGAGCACATGATTTTTAAATGTATATTTATTAGCCTTAAAAGCTCTCAAACAAGCTAGTGCATCACAGAAAGATGCTTCTTATTTTTCATGATCAGAAACATGGGTTTAAATTTATTTTATTCCCATGCTTCAAGACCATTTATAATGAATGTATACAATGCTTTGAAAAGTTTAAATTGTTTTACTATAATTTTTTGTTTTGCTTTCAAGGGAAGCAAATTAAGCAAGTTTCTATATCCAAGACTACTGCTGAGATGAAGAAAGAACTGCTTTCCAAAGTAAACTATTTTTAGCATTTAACTGGTTGCTTCAATGCTATAATTTGCTAGGTATTTTTTAGATTCTACGTCAACTAGTTTAACAGAAATGCTTCACTGACGAGCAGTAGTTAATTTCTTTGCTCTCATTGTCATTCGGGAATGGTGTGTTGAGTGTCCTGACGGGGGTACTTTTTGAAGCTGCAAAACTGAATGTAGAACAGCTACATCTGCCATGGTTTTGTCAGACGTGTACTACTCCCTGCAATTCATTGTGAAACACCTGGTCTTGCACCTGTTTCCATCATGGCGTAATTGATCCGACACAACTAAAAATCCTACAGATGAACAGCCGTGTACCGCTGAGAGTAGTTAATGTGCAGTTTGTAGGTATAGGTGCATATATCTGTTGCAATTCAGTTCGGAAGGTAAATTGTGGCTGTTTCGGATAAATAAAGGCTATGACTTCTAACAATCTGGTCCCAGACCTTGGCATAGTACAGCCTAAAGAAAATTTATTTCGCAGCAACGATATTGCGTGCCAGCTGCGTGCATGCACAGAGATCTCGCGAGTTGCGCGAATGGAGACGACCACATATAAACTCTTTGAATCGAGAGGTGCCAAAGGACCTAGCGATGTTGTTTTGCGCGTGTGCTATGGCACCATTTTTTCCCTTAAGTTCGTAATACTGCGTCGTACTAACGGCTTCGAAATTTGCTTCGATTGGACCCAAGGTTGCTGCCAGTGCTCTAGTCTAGTGCTACAGCGAGCTTAAAACGGTTTTACTGTGCTTTTTTCTGTTCGGTTGGAAATGTTAATCTACTGGTGACCCCGCCTTCCTTGGTACAAAACCAGTTATTTTCAACATTCGCATGTTTGTTTCTAAAGAGTAGATGTACCTTGTTTAATGCAAAGTCTGTTATACTGAGACTAAAGCTTGCAATAAATTTGTTAGGCCCTGCTACTGTAGTGAGCCAACGATCTGCGTGCTGTGGTGATTTTGTGTAAGCTTACATGAAAATGTCGTCATCCTGTCTTAATGCCCTCAGTATTCCTTTGTATTTACGTCTAAATTGTATGGTGGTTGTATGTCCGATCCTCACGAAAAATTTCGATTCATTTGTAGGCTGGATAGCGATCATTTTCCAAAATCTCTTCATTTACGCTGCAGGTATCCGACAAAGAAATTTCCGAAACGAACACACTCCGTCAAAGAACGTGAGTCTAATGCACTAACAACAGGTTTAAACAGGAGTATATAACCAGAAACAAACTTCGGGAGGGACGAAGTTCTTGTACAGTTGGTGGCAGCGGCACTTACGTTATGACGAATTTGCTGTAACCCGGACGGCAACGAAATTCACACGAACGGTGCATGATAATATAAAGTTCAGCTGGTGTCTCCCAAGTTTCTTATTGGAAATTACGCAGTTTTGCTCGTTTGCCAGTAGTGCGAGTGCGACTACTCGACTAAAGCGTTTGTACTTTCAAACATTTCGCATGGTCCACAACTCTTCTCATCAAGGGCGTACGCAAGGGGGGGATGGGGTTAACCCCCCCCTTGAGCTTGATATTTTACAAAAACTTTATAACCTGCGCAAATCAGATTAATTGTTTTCGCATACTTTTTGATTGTTAATATGTCGACTTAATGCAAATAACACGGAACAAATTTGCATGCAAATTTCAAGGAACATTGTAAATGGGCTAAAAAAGTAATAATTAGGTTTTGGTGGGAATCTGGGTTATCGTCTGCATCCAGAAACCATCTCACCACATTTTACAGACCTTTCGTCCACTACACATGTTTAAGATCGTGTTCCGCGATAGTTCACTTTATCCGAAACCATTGTCTTTATATTGTCTGCCAAGGGCGTTCGCAAGGGGGGGTTGGGGTTAACCCCCCACTTTAGTTTGATATGTTACAAAAACTTTATTACCTGCGAAAAGGAGATTAATTGTTTCCGCATGCTTTTTGCTAAATTTGTCGACTTAATGCAAAAATTGTAGCTGTACATGCTCTGACATAATGATGAGCGTGTTTTGCTCCCCTGTTTGAACGCTCAGCCTGATATTTTTGCAGTTATGAACTGCTGTGTCGTAGCGTTGAGTGCATTTTCCTCCGATATCTTAACTTGGAGCGCTGATATTTTAGTTTATATTCAGTGCCAAGGGCGTACGCGAGGAAAGGGGGCGGATTAACCCCCCCCCATGAGCTTGATATTTTACAAAAACTTTATTACCTGCTTAAAGGAGATTAATTGTTTTCGCATACTTTTGCTTGTTAATTTGTCGGCTTAATGCAAATAACAAAGTATGAATTTGCATGCAAATTTCGAGGAACATTTTTAATGGGCCAAAAAGTAATAATTAGGTTTCGGTAGGAATCTGGGTTATCGTCTGGGTACAAAAACCATCTCACCACTTTTTGCAGACCTTTCGTCCATTAGGCTATGCATGTTTGAGATTGTGTTCGGCGATAGTTCACTTTATCCGAAAAATTACATTTATTTTGTCTGCTAAGGCTGATCAGGGCAAGCCGTGATTACATTAGCTGCATTAGGCCTACCGATTTTTGCAGCATGATAGAACTGTTGCACGAGCTCAAAAACAGCAGTTGTGTCTCAGCAGGAAAAAAGGAAAACTAAACGTTTGCTGGAGTTCTATAAATAACAACAAAATCGAAAGTTTTCATGCGTACTTTATGCGCATTCTCAATTCTTGTGTGGTTTATCAAGATTCGATTTTTCAAACCGGGGTGTGCGCCAGCCAGTCCACCCGAACTTACTGTATGCTCGACTGCACGTATTCGACAAGACATTAACGCAGCCTCATTTTTCCGTTGTGAATTGCCCTGACGAATTGATGAGTGTGTTGTACTCCCCTGTTTTAACGCGCAGCCTGGTATTTTTGCAGTTAGGAACTGTTGTATCGTAGCGTTGAGCGTTGGGTGTATTTTCCTCCGATAGCCTAATAGTTTATCTTCAGTGCAATGACACATAAAATAAGGTGAGTGGATGTATAGAAAAATGTGCATATTATGTCAACAAACTTCGCCAAATCGTTGGTTCGGAAACAGGACTATGACGTCACAATCAGCGCACACCAAATACAAATGACTACCCTATGCCACTGAATGAAACCCCCCATGAAAATTTTCTGCGTACGCCACTGCTTCTCATCCTCCAGTTTTGGTGGCTTCGTGATCTAAAAGATACTACTGTAAATTGTTTTTATTGCTATCTGTCGAAAGAAATCCTTTTACAGCTTAGATTCAGACACTAAGACCTTGGAGAACATACATTTCGTCGGAATCATCAGCTTTTGTCCAAATAGAATGTGTTTTGCCCTCAAAGCGCGAGGGTTTTGTAACTTAAATGTTAGTTATTTGAAAATTCCCGAAAAGCATCGCGGGCCACGTGTTTGAGACCCCTGGCGGCCAGGCCCGTCGCCAGGATTTAGCAGCGGGGAGACCAACAACCAGAAGGGGGGGCCACATTTTTAAAATACAGTATTGGATGTATACAGCAACCAGGGGGCAAACGTGAAATGGGAGGGCACCGATTTCAAATGGGGGGACCGGGCACCACTGCTTCCCCCCGCTGGCGACGGCCCTGCTGGCGGCTACAATACAGCTCAGTACTAATAAACTGTCAGCTCATCACGGCCCACCTAAAATATCTTAAGTAGGTCGTGGTCAGCTCCTTATTCGAAGGGTCGTGTGATCTATTCAGCACGGCCACTGTGCGACTCGCAGTAGCGTTTCTTAGACAAGAAGAACATCAACCTCAACCACCCCGGCAAATGGTCATCGGACGTTTAGCGACTGCGGACTAGTTAATCGGTAGATGCCCTCTTTTTGAACACTGATCAGAGCTTGAAATGCGAGTATTGGGTCATTTAAAGAATAACAGTTTTGTTTCATACCAAGTGTCACAGCCACTCGGCCAGCTTCGCGCGACGTCGACGAAGCGCTTCTCCACCAGCAAGGCATTCACGAACAGATCGCTGAAGAGATGATCGCCTTGACGCGCAACCTGAAGCACAACATCCAAGCGGCGGGAAAGATTGTCAAGGAAGATACAGAGGTGAACGATTCACTGCTACATGGCTCGGCGTTGACAGTGTTTGGCTCTTGTCGCGCGATATGTTCCTTGTTTTCGTTGTGCGCGCCCTTCATGTGGGTTGCCTCCAGTCAGGGACTGTGATGCAGAACCCCCGTTTGCAATTGGTGACGCCATGCTGGAAATGGGTTATCGCATTAAAAAAATGTTTCGTTGATACTGTCCTCCCTGTTTATTGATGCACCTCCCCATCCAACAAAACCTGGTGACGCGTCTGCCTCTGTGAAACGAAGCTTCTTTGTGCTGTCAACTTTTGACGCGTTTCCCGCAATTCGGATATCCATTCAGTTTGTCGGATATCCATTCAGTTTGTCGGATATCCATTCAGGCACTTTGCGTAAAAATGTTGTGTTCCTTAGTCTGAGGTAGAGTGGGGCGAGATCCAATCAGATCAACAAAGGGCTTCAGCTCGCCAATACCCGGATGAAGCTTTTTGTTTTAACCAGATTTTTGTGCCTCCCGAGGCTGATATACACGGATTGTAATGAAGTGAGGCCAGGCGCGGCGCAGTTCTACTTCTTAGTGTATATCCCGAGAATTCACTTGGCATAACTCTCATGGCGGACAGTTTAACTCTCATGGCAAAAACTATGGTTTAACGTTGTAATATTTCCTTGGCATATCTTAACTAACCGGTCAGCATATCCGGATAGCTCATTTTTCAACTATCCGCCTAACTCCAGTGTGAGTTCACAACAGAAGTGTCGCCTTTCCCTTTCGTCAGAAAATGGCGAACTCGCACGCATGGCCACGGTCGTCGGAAGGAGGGGGGAGAGAGGCCTTTCCCCCCTGGATTTTGAAAGCTGATATCTTGCTTTCAACCTTTGAGTAGAAAAATATTTTTCTCATCGTTTCGGAGTTGATTTAAATAAAACCTCACCACTGTTGGCCCCTCCCCTGGAAAATCTTTTTGGTCACCCTCTGGAAAAAATGCTTCCGACGCCCATGCGCATGACAGGTGCAGGGTGGATTCGCTGCAGGGTTGTAAAAAAACGGCCCTAAAAAACCTACACAGGTTTTTTTTTTAAAGCCCACTTAAAAAAACAGTAAAACCCAAAAAAAACCCACTCTTTAATTTTAATTTGAAAAATCTACTAAGAAGTAAAAAATAAAAGGAGCAAGACGCTTGTACAGTTAGCTATAAATTTTTTTAATCAAACAAAACGAACAGCAACGAAATTTTTAAGGACTCGAAGCAAAGAGAAGAATAAATCGAACAGTTCGAGTAAATTCTAATGGTTATCTTCTCCAGCTCTGCGCAATCGGTATATTTTAACCAATTTACCTTCTCCGCATCTAAATTTTTCCTGATTTTGGACCATACCAAATTATATGTTGAAAAAATACACTATATAGATGCTAAACTACCAGGGCATGCACATAATCTTGACGTGAAACTGCAGAGTTTGTGTGGGAGTGGTTTTTCTCTGTTTGCTGTGCGCATTCTTTCTAAGCCTTACCACGTAGGAGTGAACTGATCAACAACACTTTGCGAAAACAAAGATGGGTTCAATTTCTTTACCCTCAATTTTGAATGCCATAATAGATATAACAAGTTATTATTGTGTAATTCTGAAACTGGTGATATTGCATTATGCAATAAAAACAATTCATAATGCTTTTTTCGTTTTCCTTAAAAAAGAACAAAATTTTGTTTCTGTTTAAAAAAACAAAAAAACGGGTGTTTCCCAACCCTGATTATTATCTGTGCACGTAACTGACCTCGTTTGCATGTAATTACGTGCGTGTGCAAAATTTTCTCTTCAGACCTTGCAAGGAGCAGGTCACCAAACGGATAAGAATACGGAGAAGCTGAAGCACGAATCGTCGCGGCTCGAAGCCCACCTGCACAAAGGCGCCAACTGGTGGTTATGGATCGGCCTGGCGGTGGTCTGCGCCACATTCATATTCATGATCGTTTTCATCCGATTTTTTCCCAAGCCCAGATGACACGCTTGCGTTGCTGCTGTCTGCCGAAAGGAGCAAGGCCTTTTGTGGCGCAATAATCATTGTTGCGGATTGAACTGAACGGTGGTGTGTTGGACAGTGGTGCTGTTGGTTTATTGGATGCGAGGTTCGCTACAACAGCTCTGTGGTCGAGTACAGGTTTGTTAGACCGGACGTCCATCGGTTTTAAAGCAGTGGTTCTCAGCATTTTTGGGCAATCTTTTAAAAAAATATCCGATAAACCACTTTGCTACGCTGACACCTCATGAACAACTTGTCATAACTGTATTGCAGGTTTTTTTTAAGGAAAGTGTTAGGTACCCGGTATGGACTTGTAGGGACCCGATTTCTCTGATTCTATGGACCCGATTTTCTTTGATTCTAGCGACCCGATGATAATTTTCTCTGATTCTAGGTCCCTAAAACACCTTAAAAAAACCCTGCTGTATTGAATATAAGTTAGTGAACTCAATGTCATGTTCAATCTTGGGATTTATGGAACTGTGGACCACTAGAAATTCCAGGTGGATCACGTTGACAATCACTGGTTTAAAGGATAAGATGGGGCTGTTTCCTTAGCAGTGCAGTATCCCCCGTCTTTGCTTCCGAAATCGATGTTCTTAACGACGAAGGCTCAAAGTTTTTGTCCGAGTAAAGGAGGACCTAATTTCGTAAATGATATAAGCAAGCGTTTTGTGCAATATATGTAGGAACGCGAAAAGTTATCGTCGTGAGAAACGGTGATTGAATTAGTATAACAGTGTTACTGCATGGATACTACGACCCACCAGAAGCTGCTTACTGGGCCAAGTGGGAAGTACAAATTTTGTAAATGCGAGAGGCATGCCTCTCAACATATGATTTGGTATGGTCTATGCTGCAGTATAGATTTTCTGAAAATGGCGGCGCAATGTTGCAAAGTCCAGCTGAAGAAAAAAATACAGCACTGCGCGTTTTTAAAGAAATGCATTATTGTGGTTTGACGTGGAATTGTAACCAGTTGCATCTTTCCTCGCAAGGAACGGCGACATGTCACTTATTTTGTTGTGGAAGAAGCAGCAGACGAAGCTGGCGATGTGACATTTTGGTGATTCCGGTCTTGAAAAATGCCAATTAGTGCTTCGCAGTAAGCACGTTCTTGCAGAACAGCCGTGTGCTTACCTGTGTGTATTCGCCCTTTCATGATGCCGTGCTGGATCGGTTCTTGCCGCATCGAACCAGACTATGTCATAGGTTTTGGTGCGATATCGTCTGTAGTTCTGTCTGGCCGAGAGCAATGAAAAGTTCTGCGCCGTGGACAGCTCGTCGCAAAGCGTCTGTCACGTCATTTCAATGCAAACTCAGCAGATGCTTAGTCTTGCCTGAGATGCTGACTCAGCAGATGCTTAGTCTCGCCTGAGATGCTGATTGCACTCGGGGGCGTAACGAGGGGGCGCGGGAGAACAATTGCCCGGGCGCCGAAAATTCCCAACAGTGTCGCAAGTGTAAATTTGTAAATTTGCTTCCGAAAGAGCTCACGTTCGAACATGGGGGGCGCCAAACTTGCTTCTTGCCCCGGGCGCCATCTAACCTCGTTACGCCCCCTGATTACACTAGGACAGGGGTGGTGGGCAAACTACGGCCCGCGAGACCATTTCATGCGGCCCGTCGGCACTTGCAGAAACTCCTAAGCATGTAGAATTTTATGAAACATTTACTATTTTCATAAAAACTTGGAATTTTATGAAAATAGTCTGTTTGAGTTCTAACCATAACTGTATAAATAGCATTGAACGTTCCGAATGTGAAGTATAAAAATTGTTTGTCGTATGAATATGTGGTTATTTACACACTGAATGAGAGTGTGCGGCCCTCTGCTGCAACATTTTTTTAAAATGTGGCCCTCCCCGCAAAAAGTTTGCCCACCCCTGCACTAGGAAGATGCTGCGGCATCGAGGCTCAAGAACATCGAGTGTGCTCGATTGTTTGCAAAAAAAACATTAGTGCATGCTCGTGAAAAAAGTTTTGACAGTCACGTTATTCCGTAAGTGGTTTCTTGGAACAAGCAACGGAAAGGGGAAAGCCTCAAAGCAAACGTCACGGTTGAAAAGTAGAAATTTGAAACCCTGTGTCCAAGTGTGGAACACATTCCGGCTCTTCGATTTCCACGTGAGTTACGCTTTTGCGTCAGTGATATCTTTTTACCTATTGTGAAAGTTTCTACCAGGGCTGATGTTCTCTGTCCACGAAACTGCAGTGTTTCGAAAGAATGCGTTAAAGTGTGTCCAAGAATGGAGCTTGTAAGAGCGCGATGTCCTATTCTGGTATGTTAATGCATGGGTGCTATGGTGAAGTACACTTTAACCGGTTCCGACGCCGAAAATATCAAAACTGCTACGTCTTTGTGGCGCGGTACGTAGCCAAGCACGCTGTAAATGTGTCCTAGCCGTATATTTATCGAATTATAGGTGATACTGAGGTGGTCTGGCATTGTTCAAAAGATTAAGCGGCCACCCGCACAGGGCGCTTTCAGCCCAAGCCCATAGCCACGGGGTCGCCAAAATTTTTTGTGCCCAGAAATTTTTTTTAAACGTATAATAAAAACAAATATTTTTCCCCTAAAATGTATTTTGCCCCCCACCAACGTTAAAACCTGGCTACGGACCTGTTTTAGCCGTTGCTTGATTACAACCTGGCCATGTTCAGTAGCAACTCACCCTGCCCTGCTGTCACTACATCCACATGCAGGTTGCTCAGTGAACGACGGACAATAGCATGCTTCAGTTGCAGGTTGTCTTACGACCTGCGAAGCGGACGATATATCCCCCCTGGACCAGTCAAATGTAATGGTCAAAACAAACCAATACATATTTTATTGGAATCTTACTTCAGCGTAAGCATTTTCTCGAGGGTCCATGGGCAAGGTTAGATCAGCTTGAATGATTACCGCTGTTTGCGAAATCTGTAAGCAACTTTTTCAGCTTCTTGTGGCTATTTTGCCTTGAAACGATAATATCCATGGTGTAGATTTCTTAGAGAACTTTCAGCAGGCCACAACAGTTGGTGTGAATCAATGTCTAAGAACAGATATTGTGAAGCATGGCACTTTGGTTGGCATGACTGCAGATAAAGGTGTGTAGAAAAGTTATTGCCGGAAAGAGGTTCCGATGTGTTACTGCCCTGGCGTCACAGGCGCAGTATTTCAAAAAAGCTTGGAACTTTGATTGATGAACTCTTTTTGGCAGTGGTACCGACTGTAGACACACATTTGTGTTCAATGTGGACATTGAACTTCTCGCGTGATTTGGCGATATTTTGGTAACGTGTTTGAAAACCAAGGGCGTACGCAAGGGGGGTGGTTTGGGGTCACCCCTCTTGAGCTTGATATTTTGCAAAAACTTTGTTATAAGGGGAGTGTGTAGGGCTTGATTTTTACAAAAATAAGGGGAGTGCGTGTAGAAGAATATGCCTATTATGTCAATAAACTTCGCTTGAAAACATGAATGTGACGTCACAAAAAGCGCACACCAAACACAAATGACCACCACATGCCACTGAAAGAAACCCCCCCATGAAAATTTTATGCGCACGCCACTGTTGAAAACTTCCTGTTAATTTGGCAGTCGAAACTGGTCATAGGCGTAGAAAGCGGGGAGATGTAGCCCCAACTGTTCTGCTTGCTTTTTTATCAAAACATTGAATTTTACTTTTGAAAAAAAAAGGTTTTTGTCAATTCAACTCTTCTGGTATTATTGAGGTGAAAATTGCCGTAGTTGTGTCCTTTCATTACTTAGAGAACTTTAATTGTAGTTTTTTTTCAAACTAATTTTTTGGGCATGAACAAATATTTTCGGGCAAAACGCTGTGGGCCCCCCAGATTATTTGGACTTCCTACGCCCATTGAACTGGTGATGACTTGTTAGTCATGCGATGAAAATTTAAGAGTATAAGAAAACAACGAGGAAAGCTTTTCTGCAGGTTTTGTTTCGCTACAACGGGTGGCATGCGTTCGTGAATGAGGTCCCTCACTTTGCGGTTTCAAGTCTAGCGATGCAAGTGTTCTCCACTCATCCGATTTGGGTGCAGGGACGGATCCAGTCAGTAAGGCTGGGGGGGGGAAGATTTCAGTAATCTTTAGTTGTCAAGGCACAACGGCTTTCCCACTGCAAGATGGATGAAGTACACTTCACGAAACTGCTCTGATAAAACAATGGCAGTATATCGCGAATGCTGTTTTCCGAATTGTAAAAAATTATGTGAATGAAGTTACTTTCGTAGGTTTTAGGGGGGACGATCGCCCCCCACCTGGATCCGCTCCCTGTTTGCATGTTCATATTTACAGAGATGTATCAGCAAATTTGCCTGGTCAAAAATTGTTCTCTGTGTGCTTCATTTGCGTACAACTTGCGGCAACTTCACGAGCACTGCCGTAAACTGCAGGTGATCAGATTTCACAGTGACGCAATATTTGCGCGGAGAGTGCTACAAAACGTTCAACCAGCTTGTCAAAATTCCGTTCTAACTTCAACCGAAATAAAACAGCCACACAAACTCAGATTTTCGAATTGAGTGTTAGAACCAGAACAGATTTTCGGAACAGAATAATTCAGAAGTGTGGCGTGGTGATTCGCCGCATATAACATTGAATTCGTAGCAGCAATGGTAGAGTCGTCCTAGTTGAGTAGGGATAATCTATTGCTGTTACGCCGAGGGTTGCGGATTCGACTCTCCATTCGGGTGGCTCTGGGCGACGCAGCATTGTGGCTGCAACAAATGGCTCCCAAAGTGTTGGTGGCCTGAATCCGTTGAAGGTCGTCTTGAGCTTATGAAAGGGGAAGTAATGTGGCGTGGTGATTCGCCACATACAACGTTGAATTCGCAGCAGCAATAGTAGAGTCGTCCTAGTCGAGTGGGGATGCTCGTTGCTGTTACGCCGAGGGAAGTAAGTTCGACTCTCCATTCGGGTGGCTCAGGGCGACGCAGCATTGTGGCTGCAACAGAAGTGATTTAGTGTGCAAACTCCAACCCTCCACCGGGTTCTGTGCGGCCCTCTGAAGCCTCCAGCAGATTAGAAAAACCGCAATTTTTGTTTGTTTTTTAGTAACCATGCTGTTAATCTGTTGTATCGCCTTAGAGCACACCGTCCGATTTGGAGAGATCTTATTAACACATTTTTTCATAAAGACGTGTATTGTGTAGGCGAGGCATGCTGGGCTGAGGTCATTTGCGAAACGAGCATTTTCGCATTTGGTGCTTCGAAATATTGCGAGTTCGCTCGATTTGCAACATCTTTGTTTGCTAAATGCTACCTAGCAGTTCAGTTATAAAACTTCTGGGAGGGGCAGTAAAGACTAATAACCCGAAATTCTGCCATTGCTGCAAATGTAGCCTACCTACGCGTTGTACGTGAAGGAGAACATACGCAATGGCCAGATAGGACAGGTCGCTTGGTGGTGCATTTGGTCAGAATACAATAAACCAGACTTACCGAAAACAATTCGAATCCAGGCCAGATCTCAGCAAGATCTAAATTGTACTGTAGGTTTCCTACCTGGTGCCCCGTAAAAGAAAACTGTGGGAAACAATCTCTGAAGTTCGTTCAGACATCTCAACCCTCCGTACAGTCCGGTCGTCTTGGTCTGCCTTGTCATCGGAACACCCCCTTGTAGGGTCCAAGCGCTGGTGGCTGAGGCATAATCAAAGTTTGCATCACCCTATAAAGAAAACTCTGCCGGGCATCGTTGTGTGTACCACCTTGCACACTGATGTATGTGCTGCACCTTGCATTTGCGTTAGTGCATCTTTCTGCTTCGGAGACGCCAGGACTTCGATAAACAAATTTAATCAGGCTCTACTGGCGCTAAAAACATAAAAACACGTTAAAAACTTGCCAACGTTTCGACGGTTGATACAACTGTCTTCATCAGGGCTAAAAAACGAAATGCCGCGACATGTGAGC
>Ga0210059_1006660_pt1 | contig 18489 bp, 8 predicted proteins | sample Ectturendosymbi2_FD_188042 | JGI IMG/M metagenome (GOLD analysis project Ga0210059, IMG submission 188042) | Ecteinascidia turbinata endosymbiont from Florida, USA - Sample 2 (SPAdes) (version 2) | ecosystem: Host-associated > Tunicates > Ascidians > Unclassified | place: Key West, Florida... | reverse complement strand
TCGTTAGCAGCTTTTTGTTTGCATTGTGTGAACTGTAGGCTAAACCTAAACCCTTGTCTCTACGTATTGTACTTGTCATGTGACCATTTCAACCAGCTGTGTTTGACGAAATGCCAAATGTACTCTGATAGGATGGTTTCATCCCTCGTGCCTACTGCATTCCATAGAAATTTCTAGGACTTGACGTGGTCTACCTCTAAATCAAAAAATGCACAAACAGACAAACATGTGTTGTGTATAATTTGGCTTACTCCTTGTGCAAACATCTGTGCCTACAGTCAGATGTCATTAGTAAAAAACAATGCGTGACACATTAAAACCATCACTTCACTGCGATGAAGAACCATACAACATCGAATTCTGCACAAACCTGGGTCCTGCTCGCTGTGACGTAAGCACTTTTTTGATGCACGCTGAACACAAGACTGTGTAGCCTAGAGAGAACTTGGCAAAACAGCCAACCTTCACAAACGCACATAAACTAGTTTGTTCACAGACAATCATCACCTACGAGCGTATATTATGTCACAAAGCGATTTGTCAGCACTGTTGCACAGCGGTCTGATTATTGTGCATGAAGGCTCTTCGCAAGGAACAAGACACAGCATTTGCATTAATCAAACAGGGTCAGAGACAAAGTAGCAACTTGGGTTTCCAAACACTCCATGCAGAGCAATAGCGTAACACTTTTATGAGCAAATATTGCTGATATATATCAGTGGAATTTTGCCGATACGACACATCGGCAACTTGACATATCGGTGGCTGATATATATCGGCGTGCCAATACATTGGTCGAGCTCTATTAATGACCATAGGTAAGGATCAGCACAAAGTTCAATTTGAAAATTAACAGATTGTAGTGTTTGAAAGCTGTCATTTTGTCACCACAGAGTAGTGAAGCTCATGCAGAACTGCATTTGTTTTACTAATCCATGTATCAATTTCCTTGTTCTACTTTGTACCACTTGTAAATACCACCCCAAGGTATTTGAACTTCTCGACATGTTGCAGGAGATTGCCGCTTACTTGCAGTATGCAGTGCCTTGGGTTTCTGGAGAAACACAATTGCCATGGTCTTTGTAGTGCTGATTTTCATTCTAGCATGGTTGCACATAGCAGAAGACAAGTGCATGTTGAAGGCCTTGTTCAGACTATGCAAGAAATACTAAATTGTCCCCAAAAAGCAAACGCTTGAGCTTGCAACAGTGACACCTTTGTTGACTCGATTGTGATTGTCTATCCAATTCATACAGAACACTGTCTATGGAAAGAAATACTTTCTCAGCACAGAATCAGACACTGAGATCTTGCAGAGTTGCAAAAGCAGTTGATTATATGTAAGCTCTGTAGGCCTTTTTTGTACAAAATGCTTTGGTATCATTTGCATGGTATCTATTCGCTGATTTATTGTTTCATGTCACTCAGCTAATAAGCAAAAAATAACACAAAAAGCAGAATGCAAAGAAGTAACCTATTGTCAGTGGCAATTACAATAAATGAAAACAAGGGCAGAAGAACTGATCAATGTAAGCGAAGATTGTCACTGTGTCACATAGGGTTGGTGACAGACCATGGAGATACTCTAGTCAACTAACCATGTTTAAAATTTATTGACAAGTGTTGGGAAACATCATGAGGAATAAAATAAGCATAGTTAGAAAAAGAAACACAGAACTTCGTAAGGAGAAATTACAGATAAAAAGATTATGCCTATGTATACAAAGGAGTGGATCTAGTCTCATTGAGGTAATATGGTATGGTCAAAAAAGATATTAAACACAGTATGAAAATAAAAAAATTAATGGAGTTTCATTTGTAAAAAATAGATGTGCACAAGAGTAGAGAGCATAAAATAAAAATACATATAAGAAACAACAACTTACATTTTTCAAATTAGGTGCTAAACACAGCATTATGTTCTTCATTGAGTGAAATGTTACTAAATGCGTAATTAACACTTTGGCGTCTGGCCGAAAAAGGGGATTTTCAAACAGAAACACTGCAACGCACGTGACTTTGCGCAGGAATTACTCCGCTCCTTTACGGGTTACAGACCTGGTCGAAGCGTCAAAAGACGCAGCAAGTCTTCCAGAGTGTAATCGAAAAAAATTTTTGGTTGGGAGGTGTGGATTTTTTGTGAGTGACGTCATAAGTGGAAGACTTTTGGGCCCCCTTGGCCCACTTTACCTGGCCCTGGGCGCCAACCGTCAGATCAGGGGTAACGAACCTATTTGCTATCGCGGGCCACTTTGTCAGTTACCGCTAAGTAATCGGGCCGCACAACCTTTTAGTCATACTATGAAACTTGTTAGTTCAAGACTGCTGGTCTCACCTGAATGGGAAAGTTCAATACTGCTGGTCTTGCCTGAATGCTTTGCAGGCCCCATGCGGCCCGCGAGCCTCATGTTCGTCACCCCTGCATTACATGGTAGTATTTCGCTAAAGTTTTTATTGGAAACTAAGCTACACTCCGAGTCTTTTGATACTTTGGATGACTTGCTGGGGTTTTAGGTTCAAAAGTTATGATCTAAACTAACCAAAATATTTGACTAAATAGCTAATAAGATAATTAATTAATTTGTTTATTTTAGATCATAACTTTTGAATCAGAAATGCTAGAAAGTCGATCAAAGACTCGGACTCGAGTCTAGTTTCCAATGAAAACTTACTTTGGCGTAGCGGTTGGGCCTTAGGCCAGGCAACATGAGCAAAAATGACCCAAAACTACTTCACTCTTGACGTCACTCACAAAAAATCCTCATCCCCCAACCAAAAAATTTTTTTCGAGTGCAATCTAGAAGAGTGATCGATCCGTTTCAGCCATTGAACAGCTCTCTAGTGCAATCGGCGGAGAAGCTATGGCGTTGGTAAAGCAACAGAAAACTGCTGTTTTTAGGCCGAAATTGAAGTACGAATATATCGTATGCCGGCTCTCAAAGTGTTAACTCTTTGGCGTCCGGCTGCTTTTGCGGATTTTCGAAAAAAAATCGCCTAAACGCACGTGGCTTTGCGTGGGAATATCTCAGCTCCTGTTCGGGTTAGGAACCTGGTTGAAGCGTCAAAAGACGCAGTAAGTCTTCTAGTCTCCACTCGCAAAAAATTTTTTGCCTGGGGATGCGGGTTTTTTGTGAGTGACATCATAAGGGGAGGACTTTTAGGCCACCCTGGCCCACTTTGCCTGGCCCTGGGCACCAACCATTAGGTGGTAGTATTTCGCTGAAGTTTTTACTGGAAACTACGCTACAAACCGAGTCTTTTGATACTTTGGAATGACCTGCTGGGGTTTCGGGTTCAAAAGTTATGATCTAAGTTAGTAAAAATTTTTGACTAATTAGATAATTGTTCATTTAAGATCACAACTTTTGAACCAGAAACATTAGAAAGTCGATCAAAGGCTCAAAAGACTCTGACTCGAGCCTAGTTTCCAATGAAAACTTCAGTGAAGTACTTTGGCTTAGCAGTTGGGCCTTAGATCAGGCAACATGAGCCAAAATGGCCCAAAAACTACTTCACTTCTCACGTCACTCACATAAAATCCGCAATCCCCAACCACAAAATTATTTTTCGAGTGCAATCCAGAAGACTGTCCGATTCGTTTGAGCCATTGAACAGCTCTCTAGTGCAATTAGCGGAGGAGCTATGGCGTTGGTAAGGCAACTGACAACTGCTGGTTTTAGACCGAAATTAAAGTACGAATATATCGTACCCCGGCTTTCAAAGTGTTCATGAGGTAGAAGAGAACATGCACCCATGAGTATAGTAGTTTGATCATCTTTGCAAACTATGAAAAGCTTCCTGTAAAAAATGTGCTAAAGAACTTCTGTAAAATGTAATATGGAAAAATGACTGCAATTTCTTTATACAATAGAATTTACCTAAATCATCACCTAACAGAGATCGAAACAAAGTGCCAATATGCTTGAATTTGCAATTACAATAAATAACCATGGACCATCGAAAAACCACACATTTGTTCACTGTCATGATGTGTTATGTAGTCATTTTTATCACCAAATACCATACACCATGAAATAAATAAAACTGAAAATAATGGTACAAGTCTTTGCTTTTTGAGGTTTGCTGTGTAATGTGGTTCAAAGCTGAAGTTTTTATATGAACAATAGAGATTACATCTAGCAAAGTGTGGCAACTATACAGCCAAAAATGCAGTTATAAATGAACACACCAGTTTTTTGGGATGAAACAGTGCTGCCACATACTGCTGCCTGGTCAGAAGCCTTCCCAATTTCTAAAATGGTTTGACAGGGGACAGAAGGAGGCTTGATGGATTGACTTTGGGCTGCTTGTACGGAGGCCTAAGCCTGGTATGGAATACAACAGTTGTGGACACTTTTGCTCTGTGCCATTAATTCCTTAGGGGATCAGCATCTTCACTGCCAGGACAGTTAGCATGAGCGTTGATTTCTAGCGTTCCTTAGCAACTCCATAACTTGCCAGTTGATTGTGCTAGAGAGCTGTTCAAACTCTCAAAAGACATACAATTGTCTTCTAGTTTGCAATAAAAAAAACATTTGGGTTTTTAGTGGGTGACGTCATAATTGAGTTAGGTTTTTTGGCCATTTTGGCCCACGTTACCTGACCCTGGACCCCAACAGCAAGATGTAATTTTTTGACTCTAAAGTTTTCATTGCAATCTAGGCTAGAATCACAAGTCTTTTGAGCCTTTGACTTTCAAGCTCAGAGGTTACTTGTTCAGTACTCAAGTGCAGAAAAAACAATTGCATGTCAATGTATGCTTGTCAATTGTGGAACAAATTAACACAGACTAGTATGAAGCACCACAAGTTCCCTACAACAGTGCCTTCTGAATTCTGCATTATTACCCAGATAAGTGTTTGCCCACGCCAGGTTAATCATTGTGTCAGTACTTTTATCTGCATGGCTTCCTTCACCGGTGTGAATCTTCATCAATTTTGTTTATCCAATAACTTGATGATGTTTTTATAAATCTGCATTTTTTCTCCATCATTCAACGCACATGTATGATGGTGACCAATTGCAGTAGTTGCTGGTGTGTTATCTTGGTGTCTGTTTTACTTCATAATGCCCTTGCATAGCAACCTCAACCTTCAGTGTGCTTCATGGTGCCGCATGATTTGTGCATTTTCTTGTAATTCATCTATCACATTGAGGGGCATGCCTGACGCAACAAACTGTTTAACAGTTTTTTTGTTGTCCCAGCACGTGGACTTTAATTTTCATGCAATTGTCTGATGTTTGCACAAATCAACCCGACTAAACACCTGAATGCAGGTACAGCTGGTGCGCTGCTTCAGTGTTTGGCATCTCCATGTATTGAATATGTTTATCATCTAACACTTGCTCTGTGCTGTACTATGACTAAACATTTTTGTGTTATTGGGTAGTACCCTTGTGGTTGGACCATGAGTCTGACACAAAATAAATATTACATTAAATTAGTAGAAACCAGTGCAACAATTCTAGTTTTCAATGATAACAGCAATACATTTTAATTATCATTCAGTAATTGATACCCAAGGAGTAAATTTTCTCTTGGTTAAGAACCTGAGTTTAATGTATGCTGCATTTTGTGTATTATATCTGATGAAATGTGTTGCCATAGCTTTAGTTCACAAAACAGTTTTTACAGATCTGTTCAGTCCATTGTTTTACTAGCTGCAAGCCATGTTGGTACTTTGTTTTGTAATGACAGTACAATAGTGCAAAGCAAACTTTGCAAAAATGTGTTCTATGTATGTAGGGCCAAAACTTAAAAGGAATGCTTGATGCTCATGACTCTTTCTAATTTGATTAAGTCTATCACCAATTTGAAACTCAAAGGTTATTTAGTTTGATGAGGAGAGATTATTAGTTTGATGAGGAGAGAAACAGCATCAAACTTTTCAAAACAGTGTATTTTAATTTATGAAGATGTATTCAGAGTTGAAAAAATTACAATTTAATTCAGGTTTCGTCTTTTGAAGTAATTTGCTTCATTTCAAATCATTCCGTTTTTTGAGATTGTTTTAAATGAAAACCGAGATCACAACTTTACTTGAGTCATTTACATGAAATGGTATTGTGCAATTAAGCATTTAATCTAATTGAAGGTTGATGTTAACTTGGACTACTGATGCACAAAGTTTTCGGTGCAGATCTGATATGAAACATTAAATGTGTGGTTTGATACTATGTGTCACTATTTGAACACTGATCCTTAAATCCTTCTTCCTGAAACAAGAATTTAGTTACTTTCTTTTTTCAGTATCGTAGTATAGAACCTTGACGATTGAAAGACACAGTTAAAATATTTTGATGGAGTGACTGTTTTTTTGAAGCAGCCAGTGGAAATTAAATTGCCAAGCTGTAAAACCCATTCATCTATCAGCAACTCCTTGGAACTTAATCCATCAGTGCAGCATTTATGGATCATCTGCCACCACATTACAATGTTCCACGGCTGGAAATTGTTGAGCAGCCAAAACAGCGTGGAATGAGATTTCGTTATGAATGTGAAGGTCGCTCGGCTGGAAGCATTCCAGGAGAAAATACATCAGGAGACAGAAAAACGTGGCCATCATGTCAGGTTTGTTTTTCTGAATATTTTAAGTTGGTAAACTATAGATCAGAGTTAGGTTTATTCAAGGAATGGTTTGTGTAGTTGAATACAAGAACTTTGTTTTGCTATAGGTTATTTAAGAGGAATTCATTTTATTGAAAGGCATATATTGTTCTTCGGGTCGGCAACCTATGACGCGCTGGCACGCAGAAGTTCTACTGGCACGCAGAAGTTCCATGTTTTACATATCACTTTTGTTATGATTCACACAGAAGGTATATTGACCTTGACTTTGTATAAAAGTACGTATGTTGTTGGCACACTTAATGATTTGAAACCTTTAAGTCGGCACACAGTTAGCAAAAGGTTGCCAATCCCTGCTGTAAACCAGGCGCAAAGGATTTAGCATAAGCACAATGGTTTCGGAAAACTATGGTGAATCAAAGTCAAAACCAAACTGATACTTTGGCGTCTCACCGCTTTTCAAGATTCTCGATTTATTTGCAGCAACTTGACGTAATGTGAAGCTTTTATATTCAGTATTAAGCAGTGGATCTTCTCTACCTGGCGTGAGTGATCTGTAGTACACTAATATAGTGAAGCAGGATAAGAAGTTATGTAGTGTTAGGCTTAGAAGTAATTGATATTATAAAAATTGGAAATTTTATTAAGTTAACACCTTTTACACCACCCACATAGCTTGTATTGTCATGGTCATGCTGTTACAACCTGCTGTGAATGCATGTTCAGTTGCTTGATCCAAAACTAAATATTGCAGAGTTCTTTCTCGATTGAGTTCATGTTTTCAGGAAAGATGCATTGAAGTACATAGATTTGTGTAAATTTTTGTAGCAAAATACCAAGTACAAAAAAGTTACGTTTCACACAACATAAAGTGTTGTAGCATAGGCGTGATAAAGTTGTTTGATGCAACAATAAATAACATGGAGTGTTCTTCCTTGATTGACATCAAATTTTCAGGACTAATGCATGTAGGTATTTTGAAGAACATTTGTGTAAATTTTCATTGCAAAACAACGTGTAATGAAAGAGTTTCTGTGTTTTATGCAACATTTGATTGCACCTTGCTGTTTTGAAAAAAGTGTTGTAGCCGGCATGCAGCAAAATGTTGTTCGATCCAAAACTAAACAACTCAAAAGAGTTTATGCTCGAATTACCTAAAAGTTTCAGGGCGAATGTATGTGGGTATAAGGAACATTCATGTAAATTTTCGTTGCAAAAAGACTGGGTACAAAAAGTTACTGTTTTATGCAACAACTGATTACACCTTGCTGTTTGGAAAAAGTGTTGTAGCTGGCGCATAGCAGAGGGCATTAAATGAAAAATTATATAATTTGTAGAGTTCTTGCTCAATTGACCTCAAATTTTCCAGGCTAATGCTTGTAGGTATGAAAAACGTTTGTGTACATATTTGTTGCACAAAAACAAGTACAAAAAAGTTTTTCATGTTTTATGCAACAACTGATTGCACCTTGTAGCCTACAGATGCACACCATGCATAAGTATGATGACAATCGCACACCAGTGCAGAAGGTGTTAAGAAAATTTACAAAACTTCATACCACAAAGTTAGTAAATGTATTTTGAAACACAGATAATTTAAATAGAATGAAAAAATGCTAAACAATTTTTTGACCTTTTGCATGTTATATATTCTCAGAGGCATTTCAAGAGTTGTCATCTGTTTTATGAAATATGTCTGTTAAGATAGATCTGCAATATATTATACGAATGATTGATTTTGTGGGCTGGTTCTTTTTTAAGCCATCTGCCCAAGCTTTTAACAAATGTATTTCTAAGCACATTAATTCACTGTGTAGAACAGGGGTAGCCAACAAGTCGACCGCCCCAAGTGTCAGTTGGTTGATTGTGCCTGATTTTGCATTGAATTTACAAGATACCTGAAAAGAACACTTTTCAATAAATATTCCAGAAAGTACACAAAAATTATCCATCAACTGGTTGGTCACTTAGATTCTTTGGTGCCTCTTGCAATGGCTGACCACAGGCTAGCGCAACAGATGCTGTGAAGGTGTTGTAATATGTTGTCCTATTATTGCATGACAACCATGATTTAGGTGTAATAGACACTTTTCTTCCATATGTGCATCATTTACTAAGGCAGGGTTGGTTTCTCGACCTGTGGGGCACGGAAGAATCTTTGATAGGCCACGGCCTTGTATTATTTAAATTGACTACACTTTGCAAGATGGCTCTCGAAAACAGGGGCTCTGGTTGCCATGAAAACGAAATCTAGGAGGCTTAATGTGGAAGATAACTTGATCTGTTCATTATCATGTATTGAGCATCTAATTATCTTTGCCTTCTAACAAAAAACAGGCTCAGCCTTCGCATTGATTGTAGCGCATGTTGTGTTACTACATTTTTTTTTTCTGTGCATGTGCAACAGTTGCCGCATAGAAGTTATACAGTTGGTGGACCATGGACCCTCTGTTGCAGAGGCAAATTTTCATTTTTGGGACCCTAGGCTATCTTAAATTGGGTTCCTTCTGGAAGGCAGTGGAGGCCATAGTCACATTTTCAGACTCCGACTCCTGTTCCAAAATTTTTGAACCTGGATCTATCTGGGCCCGGGTGCGAAATATTTTCAAATTTGAGATTCCAACTGCTGTTCAAACTCTGGCTACCATCCATGCAATCGAAATTCAGCAATGTTTTCACTTAGGAAATGACATATATGAAAAAACAAGACAGACTCATGCTGGTGCTGAAAATGAAAAGTTACTCTGAATCCAGGTCCAGTTTTTCACAAATTTTGGACTCTGGTTCCGGGTCCGAAAGAAAAACGTAAAATCCTGCCAGAGTCCACTCCGACACTACAGATCCGTGGCCATGTCTGGTGTACACCATTCTGGCACACTAAAAACAGGCTTATTGGTTTTGTCTTTTCTATAACAGTTCGTGGTTCATCTGCTTTGACAGTGGCTTTCTTTTGCTTGCAAGAATCACTCTCATATGTACGTTTCAAGACATTTCACAATACAATCTTTGACATTCTCAAGTTAATGCAAGTAAGTCTACTGTAGATCCACCGTTATCCTGATTACGTTGAAAAAAAGGAAACAACTTGCACATGAAACTCACTTTGCTAACTAAGCTAATAAGCTCAAGCTACAAATTGGCCTTAATAATACATCAACATATGTGTCTAGTTCAATGATAGTTATCTTTTTTTATGCATTGAGCTGTAGAATGGAATGGCCCAAGATTACTACAAAACAATTGAAGTAAAGAACATCCCAGCTTAACATGTGCAGTATTACAAACAGTTGACATTTTGCTCCACTAAATATCTGCAGTCTTACCTACAGTGCAGGCTAGTCTTGTCTTTACCCCGTTTCTCACCCATTAACAGCAATAAGAGAGAGATCCGGGCTGAACGAAAGTGCCTCACTGGCCTCGTGTAATCTGAAAATAGGATTCAGGCATTTTGTTCCATACATTATATGTAACAATGACCAATTCTCAACGCCATAAAAAGAGTGCTGATCATCATTCACTTCAATCCTTTGTGCCCATTCTTCTATAGAGATATTTGTTAACGTGCATTTAACTAAAACAAAAATACAAATATAATTGCTTACAAAAATCATGGAAATTGTCCTTACTCCCAAAATTATGGGGCCCCCCAAAATTGAGAGCCCTAGGCTGAAGCCTTTTTAGCCTAATGGTAAATACACACCTGCTCTGTTGTTTGTTAACTAGGCCATATGCTTGAAAAGGTTGAGAACCCATGTACTAAGGCGATGGTACACTATATTTGCATGTGCGATATTAAACTTTGGCATTTTGTACTTGTGAAGTTAGCAAGAAATTTTCTAGTCGATTGCGGTCGAAGACAAGTTGGCTACCCCTGGTGTACAAAGTTAAGTTTGGTGTGTTTTGATAGACCAGCATTCAACTACATTTTTACTGTATTGCACATCCATGCAGTATAATTAACTGTTTCGCGGCCGGTAGGTTACAAGGATTTTACACCAAAAAAAACAGATTGTACATGGCTTTGCGCCAGCATAACTCTGGCGCTGAAAGCGGTAGAGAGCTGTTCAAAGGCTCAAAAGACTCGACAAGTCTTCTAGTCTGCACTCGAAAAATTGTTTGGTTGGGTGGTATGGATTTTTTTGTGAATGATATCATAAGTGGAGGACTTTTAGGCCACCTTGGTGCACTTCACCTGGCTCTGAGCCCAAACTGTTAGATGGTAGTATTTCGCTGAAGTTTCTACTGGAAACTAAGCTACACTCCAAGTCTTTTGATACTTTGGATGACCTGCTAAGGTTTGAAGTTCAAAAGTTACATCTGAAGTAATAAAAATATTTGATCTATTAGTTAATTAGATAATTAATTAATTTGTTTATTTTAAATCATAACTTTTGAACCAGAAACGCTAGAGAGTCGATCAAAGGCTCAAAAACTCAGACTCGAGCCTCGTTTCCAATAAAAACTTCAGCGAAATACTTTGGCCTAGCAGTTGAGCCTTAGGCCAGGTAGCATGAGCCAAAATGGACCAAAAACTACTTCACTTATGACGTCACTCACAAAAATTCCACGACCCCCAGCCAAAAAAATTTTTTTCGAGTGCAGACTAGAAGACTTGCCGAATCTTTTGAGGGTTTGAACAGCACTCTAGCGCAATCAGCAGAGGAGCTAGGGCATTGGTAAGGCAACCAAAAACTGCTGGTTTTAGGTCAATTTCCAGGTATGATATATTTGTAGACCGGCCGTCAATGTCTTACAAACCTGTTAACAGATGCTTCCAGCAAGTTTAACCACTCAGCTCCATGTTAGATTTTTTTGGAATATTTTGTTGGATATGCTACAACAAGCCAATTGCTGAGTAAACCTTTGTATTATGATTGCTATGAAACAGAGCTCTTTCACAAAGTTTTGTGTTAAAAATTGACTTTTTTGTATAAACCGTTGAAATGCTATTTGCCAGTTGATCATAATAAATCAACTCTACTGCTCAGGATTTTTAATCAATACAAGGAAATTTATTAAACGTTTGCATATGTTTACTGATACAACACATTCTTTTAAATTGTTGGCCATGTTAGGATTCCATGTTGGCTGTTGCTAAGCATTTCTTTGCGCAAATGCATCATTGTTACATGTCTTAGTCTGACAGATGAGAAAAAGTTCTTCGTTCATAACTTTGGAAGCAAGAACATAGTGTCTGTTAGATAATGTTGAATAGATAGTTGATTATCTACAAAGTACTAATGATTTCAAAGGATGTTGAAAATGACTGATTGTGTATAATTTGCTTTTAAAGGTAAAGTTGATAGTTGTCTCTGCAGAAGTATGTGCCTGTGTGCTGTGCAGCAGTAGTACAGTTTAAATCCATTTTTGTTCCCGTTAAACTGAAGTGGCCGGACTTACCTCCTTTCTGCAATGAATTCTACATCTTGCTCGATTAAGGGATTTGTTTAAATGTATTTTTTAAATATCTTGGTGTGGCAGGTGTGTGTGTGAATAGTATTGATGCATTGTGCATGACAACTCAGTTTCCCTACATACTGAGTGATAATTATAGTTTCATGACTCTTTACTAGAGGCAAGTAAATTAAGCATATTTTTACATACTTGGGTAATACTAATATGAGAGTATTTTATGTAGGCTATGGTCTGGTCAGCATTTAAGGGTTTTTTTGCCATGTTTTTTTACCCTTTGTTTGGAAAAACAAAATTATAATTTTAGTTATGTGGCATTGTAAGATCAACATTACACCCTAATATTACTGTTAACACCTTTGGCACTGAAATATTTGAGCTTTCATGCCATCACTTCAGTGCCGGCACATGAAAATCATTGTGACCGACGTTCGTACTTATGTTACAATCGTGAAAACAGGCTTGTGCCAAGCAATTGGTGCATGGCAAACAGGCAGACAGCAATGGTCTTAATAAGTGAGCAGAGTTGCATTCCTTTCTAAGTATGAAGAAAATAGCTCATCAAGTTTAATGTATGTTCAAAAATAAAACATCATTTTCACCACATTGTACTGCATTGGCTATTTTTTGTGATAATAATATCACATTGGATAAAAAGCACTGGTATATCACTATAAAAATTGTGGAAAACTTTTGATTTTAACTAAACATAAATGGTAAAGCTAAGTACCCATTAGTGAATGACTGTGACAGTTACAATAATATTCCTAATTTAGTCATGTGATGCAGCAGCATGTATACACTGTACACTCAATGTCATGGTGGGTGCCATTTTGAAAAAGTGTAGAAATTAATCAAGATGTGGAACAATTAGTTTAATGAAATAGATCGCAAAGTTACAATTTGTAAGCTAAGCATATAGATACAGAGCAGATGTCAAATGTCATTTAATACGGAGCGTTTTCTGCTATTGCAAGATTGTGTGATCAAAACAACTTGACAATACTGTCGTAGCCACCACATGGTGGAACAGTGACAACATCTGAATCTTTTTTACATTTGCCATAAATATTTTACGGACTACACATAAAAACACTGATAAACCAGATGAATGAGTGGTTATTTAGTTTTTTCTGTGTGTCAACCTTTCACACTAACACTCTGCATGGATTTCAGCTATTTGGATTATTATTTTTCTTCTATTGATTACAATCAGAGCAAGAAATGTCACATCACTTTGCACACCTTTGATAGCAGGTGGAATAATAATTTTTTCTGACAAAGTTATTGATGCATAGCCAATTGCCTTATGTTTTCAAAACAGTAATTTCTCCACAATTTCGGGTTAAGGCTGCCCCAATTTGCTATGTATGTTGGCGCTTAACACTTGTGCTCGCTGGTGAATAAATTTACAAGTGTCTAGAGATATTTTTAAACTAGTGTTGAAAGCTCTGGATATCCTCATTTACACCTGTAACAGACAAATGATACTCTTGACTTTGGCTCATTCAAGTATGTGGTGGTGCTCATTCAAGTATGTGGCCACCACCATCTGTTCATCTTTGGCATATGGATCTTCTGCTGCTTGACATGAATTGTCATCTCAGCAACTGCTTTCCTGATCGAAAAATTCAAACTATATAGCCTTAGTCAAGCCACTGTTTGTTTTTATTATTTTCTTCCAACTGTTTTGCTTACATGTCTTTCTTCCACAGAATCTTCTTTTGCATTTATCCTTGCTTGTTTTTTTGAATGCAACATGCTGAACCAGATTTCAACATTGTTACCTTCTCACGAATGGCCTATAGCAGTATGTTGATGTGATAAAGTTGTAATGTAACTGCCTGTAAGAACATAGGTTTCTGACTTAGCTTTTTTAACCTTACTTCTAACAATTGCACTATGAAAAAGTCACAGCAACAAATATGTTTTTACTTGCACAGTGGAAGTGAAACCTGAATAACCGGTACCCAAGCATTGCACAGTACTATTTTTGGATTACAGATATCAATAGCAAACAGATGCAAAAAAATGTAGATTCGTTATTTAAAATACAATGCCACTGCCACCGCTACCTGTTCAAGCTTAAACACTGGCTTTATTTAGGTTTTGCTGCTTACTTGATCCTCTTGCAAGCTTAGTGACTACTTTCATTGCATGAACTTCTAGCTCTCCTAGCATCACAAAAGAATATTTCTTAAAACCTTTCAAAGAATTTTGCTGTAACTTAAAAGAAACACCAACAACCTTTTAACTGGTCCCCACAGAAGAAACTGCTCAGTTGCCATGAAGAAACAAACTGCAAAGCATGGAAAAGCGACCATGAATTGGCATTACATTGTCTTCTGACATGGTAGGCCTTAATCCCATTTTGTAATGTAAGTGGAAATACACTGGTGTAAAATGTGACTCCTGTCATCATGATTCAAAACTCATCCAACTCATTCTGCCAGCCTTTTTCAGATTTACTAATTTGTGCTGCAGAAATTTTCTTGCTTGATTGTTTTTGCTGGTTTATCTAGCTGCTTGTCTACCTGTTGTCATGCAAACATCTAGCTAGATGTTACAAAGTATCAGGGCAATCAGTTGTTATACCACTATTAGTGCGGTGAGATGTGTGGCATAGGTGCTATCCCATTTCTGATGCCGTGACATTCGCAAAAGAGCAAATACAGCTGGTAAGGATGTAAATGTTTGCATCAAATAGAAAAAGCAAAATTGCTCGAGTTTTGTTGATGACTATATTCTAACAATCAGGCACTGATTCAATTTTTGCAATATAGTGTTTGTAAAAGGAAAGGAACAATGCTCTTGCAATCATTAGGTAACTTCTAGAGATCGGCCGATATTTGGGTTTTACCGATATATCGGTATCGGCCATGACGGCCGATATTATTGGCCTCAATAGGAGTCAACAAAACGCTGTTACATTCCTCACGCATCCATACAACTTGCACAAGAGAGCACAACGAAGCAAGTCGAGACAGTTATCTTACAACAACGCTATCAGGTGCGGTTTCATAAACAAACAAACAAACAAGATTAACCATGGAGCGTGCATCGGCCGTCACAACCGAAACAAAAGCATCATCGGGAAGTTTTGCAATGCTCGAAGCCACCACGTGCAGGTGTTGTGTACGAATAAACTCCCGTTGTACTTCCGGAAGTTTTCACAGCACGAAAAGTTTGACTGGTACTTAGGTGCAGAAGTCCAAGCGATGCCTGGTTTAGCCCAGATTTATTTGAGAAAGGTTGCATGAAAAATGAATTGCATTATGTTAAGCAACATTTATGGCGTTATAAATATGATTACAAATGCAATTGTTACTCGTTAGTGATGACAACTGTCGCTATGAAGCAGTTGCACATAACATCTTAAAACGATTTTGCTTTTCTTAACAAGATGTATTAAGGCTGATTTCCACTGGGGCACGGCTCGGCACAGTCGTGCACATTTTTTTGTTTGTTCTATTGTAATTTTGGATTCGTGCTGAAGCGTGCTCATACTCGCATGTGCTGTGTCGTGCCACTTTTAGATGGCCGTGCGAGGGAAAATGAGATAGCTCTGAAGACATTTTCGTGCCGGTGTGTGCGCATGACTTCTCACGTGACCTTGTGTTGCCTGCTTCAGAAAAGGCGACGTCCAGGTCTCGCTCTTGTTATGTAGAATGGGTTCACGCAGTTTTTGAGTAGAGGCTGGTAGAAAATTCTGAGTGAGTTGCCCAGAGGACACTAGCTGCTAAAATATCGTTAGATTGTTCTCAAGCTTGTAGTCACGAGATTTCATGGAGTGGACCTGGAGAGATTAGCTAGTGGCATAAAATCAACATCATAGCCCTCACTAAGTACAGTAGTAGTTGCAATCAATCAGATTCAATGGTGTGACCTTAGGCTAAACGTTGTAAAACCCTTTACTAATTCCAGTATAGCCTGAAGGTAGGAAAACGATTGAAAAACTAGCTTGTATGAACGGGATGATCTAGGCTAAGTTTCAGTACTGTAGTTTTCAAAATAGTTATACTTCAAGTAGGCCTTTGTCAGTTTGTTTATACCAGTAGGCCCAGCTTTGTAACCAAGCACTGAAGCAGTATGCTCATGTGTGATGCATCATTTGGACAATTTGCTTTTTCCATGAGGGTGAAGGTAATGTGCAGGGTTGCATGCATTCAACCACTTTGTTGTTTTAATCAACTGAATGAATTGACAAACTTGTTCGTATCATATTAATCTCAGTTGTTCTTTTACTTTGGGATGTTTGTAAAGTTGTAGGCCAGCAATTTTACTTGAAAGAAATAAGCACTTTATTTAAAGCAGTTATACTTAAATTTTGCTAGAAAATATCCTTTTTTCCTAGCACGTTGGAGATGAAATTTTGTGAAAATTTGCATAGATTCTTTGCTAATTGGGGAATTGAGAGTGTTGATGTTTAGCAATAACTTATTCATACTTGCCAATCTGTGGTTACATTTTTGCCAAATGTTTGACAATTTTGAGGGTAAAGAAGATGTAAAACACAATTCATAAGTGCTGAGGTAATGGAAAGTTTTCAATTTGTGGCTTACTATTTTTTGTGCAGGTTGTTTTAAGTTAAGTTAAAAATGATACTGATGTTGGTAAGATTGAGAATGAGTTCAGCAGCAAATGCACCAAATTCTTCACATTTTAAATGTGAAAAGATTCGTGAACAATTAATACTTGCTGTTCAAAGTTACTGTTTATGGAATTACCCATGTTTATGGAATACGTCCATACATTCATACCACATCACTGGTGCAAAACAAAATGCATGGGAGGAAGTGGCAAAACAGTGTGGTTGTCAAGGTGAGTATATATGACATGGTAGGTCAATGAGCGTCTGGAATGCACTGACTGTAACATGATCATCTGCAGTGATTAATGGTCCACATGACATTGTTGTTTTGTCATTTCAGTGCAAGTGTGCATGAGCACTTGCAAAGCTCTACGGGAAAAATATCGCAGAGAGGAATAAATCTTTGAAAACTAAGTCTGGTATGGCTGCTGTCTACCACAGGAAATGGAGTTTATATGATGCAATCAGTTTCCTCGAGCCAATTGTGCAATCTAAAAAGTATGTGTTATTTTAAATGTAATGAAACAGTATTTTTGTTCTATTGGGATTTGAATTTTAGTAAATTTGTTTACATTTCGCAGAACATCATCCAATCTTGAACTTGTAATCGACAACGATTTGTGTGCATCCCTTACAAAAGAAACGCTCCCCAGGACACTTGTTGAATGTGGTTCAGGCAGTGCCAACAGTGATGTATCAACTTCATTTTTGGAAGAGTCAACGTCCTTTTTCTTGGGTACGTATGGAATTAACACAGTGGCGCAGCCAGCCTGAAATTTTGGGGGGGGGGAAATGTTTAATTTTAGGCAAATAACACTATTTTGTATGGGATACCATCTCTCAAGGTACAAAATGACTATATATGCCAAAATTTTGGGGGGCATGGCCCCCAGGACAGATTTTTTATCTAAATCCAACTTCGGATTCAGATTTTTTCACCCAAACCCAACAACTCCTGTGTTACATCGCACTCCTAAGTTAGGAATCCTTGTTGAAATGGTATAAGTCTTTGTAAAACTGTTGTGGAAACTGGTAATTCTTGCTGTGAAGTAATATAACCTTAACGTTTTCAGAAAAAGAGGCAACTACGAATGTGATAATTGTTGACTCTCCAAAAAAAGTGATACCCACGGAAGAAGCTAAATCACTCTCAGGTGAAACGAATGTTGCAGTTTACATTAGTTTTCTCCTGTGCTTTATACTCACTGACTGTTTATATGCCATGCAGCATTGCGCAACAAGAAAAAAACGTAAAATGCAGTGCGAGGATTCAATGGAGTCAAGGATGCTAATGGATGTTATGAAGGAATTACGTGAGGAAGGTAGGCCTATCAGCATTGGGCGTTTGTTTGCAATCACCGTAAACACAACAGAAGTTCACGTATTTTTCCTTTTGCTTTGGCCGCTCAATAAATTTTTACGTTTTATTTAAAAACTGCATGTGTCTTTGAACAATTTAAAATGTTGTAAGCTGTCTTCACAGCTTGTCCGACACGCATCTTTCAAAAGCATTGCTGAAGACGTAAGAAAATTACCGACAATGCAGGTGTACCACATATCAGTATTTTTTGTTTGTTTGAAAATACAGTAAACACACAAGCAATTTTGCGTATTGTTCTGTTCTTTTAACAGCTTGTCCGACGCGGTTGTTATTTTTTAAAAGTATTGCGAGGATGTAAGAAAATTGCCGACAGTGCAACGAATCGAGATTCAGTGCAAAGTGATCAAGATTGTGCAAGAAGTGCTCGAATGCAAGGAAGAGGAGAACTTGTAGACTGCTTTTTTATTTGGCAAATAAACTTGTGAAATTTGTTTCATCATTTCTTCGACTCCAGTGTCATCAAGCAGATAGTTTTGGTAAGCACGTTACTGCACAAATCGTTTTACTTTATTAGCACAATAAGCATAAGCGATGCAC
>Ga0210059_1006659_pt1 | contig 18490 bp, 11 predicted proteins | sample Ectturendosymbi2_FD_188042 | JGI IMG/M metagenome (GOLD analysis project Ga0210059, IMG submission 188042) | Ecteinascidia turbinata endosymbiont from Florida, USA - Sample 2 (SPAdes) (version 2) | ecosystem: Host-associated > Tunicates > Ascidians > Unclassified | place: Key West, Florida... | reverse complement strand
AGTAGTTGGAAGCTTGAGAAAAAATTGTTTAATTGATTGTAAAGACATTTCTCAAATATTTTTGCAAATGGGGACAACAAGGAGATGGGTCTGTAGTTGTTGCAGATTTCTTTTGGACCGCTTTTGTGTACCACTTTTGTGTGAAACAAAACATTCCTATCATCAAATCCCTGAAACGTGTGCCTGTTGTAAAACACCATGGCGTAGAACACGGCAACAGGTGTCTACATTTTTAAAAAATCCAATATGCCTGTGCTAATCTTTTCATGAACCAAAAACTGCAAGTGTATATTTAAATTTTAATTAGGGAAGCAGCACCTTCAAAGGTAAATTTATCACAAATCCATACTGTTTGAAAAGGATTGTACCTTCCATAGGTGTACGGGAGTGCACATTTTTGGGGATGCAATAAAATTTTGCCCAAATTTTGATATTGTTTTACCCCCAAACAACCTATAAACAGCCAATCTTAATGTTAAGACTAAAACGTACCATAGAAACAAATGAAGGTGCCTGCATGCCAGAGAAACAAATCAAGATGTCTGCAGGCCTAATTATTTTAGTTGTTACATCTCAAAAACACTTTACAGCACTAACAACTTGTTGCTTACAAAAATTAGGGTTGGTTGGAATGGTGGGTTACCCTTGTATATGTTCCTAATTTTAACATATTTCTAACTCTACCCAAATTTAAATGAGGTTGTTTCAATTGCCCAAAATTTGATTTGGGCTGGGTTGAATTTCCCAGATGTTTATAATATATGCAAATCTGAATGATCCTCGCCTAATTTACCCAGATTGTTCCAATTGTATCCAAGTTTGAATGAAGTTGTATCAATTATCCAAATTTGACTGAGGCTGTTGGAATTTACCCAAATATTTGTAATTGCCCCAATTCTCAATGAAGCGGCTGTATATTACCCATGTTTGATTGTTTGATTGAAGCTGTTTCAAGTTACCCAAAATTTAATGAAGGTGTTCCACTTGGCGCAAATTTGAATGAAGTTGTTCTAATTTGCTCGAATTTGATTGAGGTTGCTAAAATATATCCAAATTTTCTAATTCTATCCAAATTTGAATAAAGCTCTTATAGTCACCCATACATTTCTAAATGTTCTCAAATTTCAATGGAGCTATTCGATATAGCCCAAATTTGAATAAGACTGTTTGAAGTTGCTCACAATTGAATTAAGCTGTTGTAAATTGATGGACTTCATCCAAATGTTTCCAATTTATGTAAAGGTTTTTAATTTCACCTAAATTAAAATGAAACTTTTCTCATTTGCTCAGACATAATTGCAGCTGGTACTCAAATGCTTCTAATTTACCCAATTTTTTCTAATTTCACCCAAAACTTGAATGAAGTTTTTTATTTGACTCATATTTGGTGAAGGCTGTTGGAATTACCAAATGATTCAAGTTCACTTAAAGGCAGCAGAATATTTTGCGATCAGAGGCAAAAAATGGCAAAATAGCTTCAGCGTAGGTTTTGCCGTTGAATGCAAAATAGATACTACCTCACTTGAATGCATGGGCGCAAGTTGGAGGGAAAAAGGGGCACGTGTCCCCCCACTTTTTCAGGTGGGGGGATACAATATGCCATCTCCCCCCACTTTTTCTGTTCAGGTTTTATATTTGGAGAAGTTCCAAAAATAAAAGTGACGTTTGCCACGTTTTGTGTGAAGTGCTTTTCATGTTAAATGTTACACATAGCCAAGTTGATGTTGAACATAGTTTGGTGTGGTACCACTGGATTCTGTTAGTCTATGAATTTTAGCTTCAATATAGTGATATTTACCATTTTTCAAGTTTCTGGAGACCGCGAAAGATGGTTAACTGCTTCTGTCCGTCGTTCTACCCTGTGTGGTGTACTGTTAGAAAGGTTATTTTCTTGAAACAGTGTGAGTTTTACAGCTGCACATGTGAGAGGCTACAGCACAGCATTGGATTTGGTTTGCGTAGAAATGTAACTGGTTTTGCTGTAACGTGGGTTGTCACGTATTCAGAAACAGACAGCGTAAAATTTAATGATGCTAGTGCAGGGGTTCCCAACCTGGGGTACACGTACCAGTGGGGGTACATTTATTGAACAGCAGCAACATATCAACTTTTAGACATGAAAACGAAGTCTACCTTTCTTGCTCTAAAAATATATTGCTCATTTTGCCCAGAAAAAAGTGGGGGGCCTAGGTCCATGCGCCCCCCCCCCGGTTCCGCAACCTATGGCCGCAGCACTTTAAGTGATTTGTAAATCTGTACGACCTCAACAGCAGTGATTTGCGTAACAGTCAGATTCTCACAGCCAAAGCCGGATTAAAGGGTAAGGGGGCTCGGCGCAATTTTCACTGTAGGGCCCCCATGACGTAATCATGACGGGCGCACCACTCCAGGAAGGCGTCGATAAATTTCCAAGGGTCAGGAACCCTTACGCGCCCTACAACATGGAAAGTTTGATCAGTGGTTTACCAATAAATACATCTGTTTTTACAGCTTATTTAAAGTCAGGGGCCTTGAAACAAAGGACAATTACATAAGAACCACTGCTATACACTAAATAGCAACCACAGCAAGACTAGTTTTAGCACGCAAATAGTATCGTGTTTGCGACTTTGTGCAGTGGACGTAATGCACGAGTAGATAATCACACCCATGCCAAAAAAAACGATTATTAGGAAAAAGTTGCAAGCAATATTCAAATATATTTGCATTGAACAAAACCGAAAATATTCATATTCAGTAGTGATTACTAAAACCGGCAGAAAGTCAGACTTGTAGAGAAATCAATAGATATACCTAATGCAGCATCGGAATAGAGATTTGTATTCTTGTATCGTTCTGAATGACAATTTTTCAAACGATTATTTTATTTAAAACAAATAATTGTCATCACGGAGGGCCCCTTGAAGCGGGAGGCCCGGGGTAATTTCCCCCGTTGCCCCCCTTTAATCCGGCCCTGCTAAACGGCCACTGACTTGAACTCGACATCTCCGCAAGATACTGACTAATATCTTCTTCCCTGAAATGCAGTAGTACGCACCAGTGTTGCCAGATTTCAGAAAGCTTTATAGCCAAATTTCACAAAAAATTAGCCAAAAGTAGCCAAAATTGGCAAAAACCTATAGCCAAAAATAGCCAAGTCTGAAAACTGACGAAAAACATTAAAACCACTGGTGTAGGAGGCGGGGGTGCAACTGCACCTCCAAACATTTTGATTTAGTGAAAATCCGGGTAAAAATCTGAAGAAATTTAGGCAAAATGTGTGTAAACTTCCGCAAAATTGCTGTATACTCTTTTGATTCAACAAAAATGGAAGTGCAGACATTTTTTTGGTGGCTCATGTTTTAAATTTCCTCTTTTCGGGAAAGTTAGGGGAAATTTGGGCAGGTTTGGGTAAAATGTGGGCAAAAATGGTGCTTGAAGTGCCTTGATTTGAAAAAATGCAATCGTTTTTTTTTTGAAGGTAAATTTCTTTGGAGTTTTTATCGGGCAGGTTTGTGGCAATTTGAGCAAAAACTCTTCGCACCACCAAAATTTGCCTGCTCCACACCTATGATTAAAAGCCACTGAAAAGTTCAGTTTGTCGATTTCGTGGACTGTAAAAATATAATCTCTGGTGCATTTAGGAACTATACAATCTTTGAAAAACTAATTTGTAAAGGCAGTGGCTGCAGATGGTGTACATATCATCGCACCTTACCTAAAGATTATAACATGTTCCTACAGCCTCCGGCATCTACAAAACTGTTTACAAATGCAAAACGAAACAGCCGACTGCTGCTGTCAGGACGTTTTTGAAAACCAAAGTTTAAAAAATCACCATGCGCATCACCATGCTCCCGCATGGTATAATGGGGAACGGCATTACGCTGGTGTTTATTAGAAGCATAATGGCTATTTGAAATCATATCAATGTGTTCTAACTTCACAGCGACAAAACTTGCACTAGGCGTTCTTAGCGTTAAGTTTCACTTTTCGAATCCATGATTTAAAACCGTTCATCCGTTCACAATTTTTGAAACCTGACGCCACTTCTTCTTTATCAATAATAACATCAACACCAGAAGCAACTAAGAACATTTGAGTGTTTTAGAACAAATTAAGCTGGAGACCTGGCATCAATAAGGTGACGACTCAATTCCAGTAACTTGTATAACGTTATCCAAAATTGAAAATTTCACAAAACAATCTGTGCAAATAGTGCTTTCTAGCTCATTGATCTGAAGCAGGTGTTCCCAACCTTTCTCTAAACATGTGCCCCTTCAGCAGTCCGACAGATGAGCATGTACCCCTTCAGAATTTCAACAGACAAGCATGTACCCTTCACCATTCGACAGATGAACATGTGCCCCTAAAATTTCTTATGACAAAATATTTTATCATGATTTTTCATCTATATATTTAACAATGAGCGTATTATGATTTTTGAAAATAATAATCACTGATATATATACAAATATTTGGAAATAAATTATATGCAAATACATTTTCTCATCTATTGCTAACCTTAAATGTACCCCTTCGGATAGGCAAATGTATCCCTGGAGGTACATGTACCCCAGGTTGGGAACCCCTGATCTAAAGTATCCTCATTTTCTTTTTGACTTTCTAACCGAAATTGGGCATAAGCGTCTCATTTTTCCATTTAGCTGTTGATAAAACATCAAAAGTAAAGCTGTTAAATTAATAGGATCGCCTATGACCATGTTCTCTGGAAGAATCTTATCAGTATTCGGGCAACTTACGACTTTCCACAACGTCTTTTCTCTCAGTAGGTAGATTCAATGCAGTCCAGCACACGTCTACTGCATCGACCTGTCGTGGGACGATCTGATCACTGAAGCCTAACCAAACACAGGGTTTCCTGTGGACTGAAGCAATCGGCACTGACACAAACGACCTTACACATTCAGAAAAAATGAGTTTGGCGACCCTATTAAGTGGATTTTTACAGCTTTTTTATGAACCAAACACTGGTCTAAATCTTGCACAAAAATCCGCCAAATTTTCAGCCAAAATATTTCGAAAATAGCCAAAAAATCCGCCACCCGCCAAAAGCAAATTTCACCCGCCAACCAAAGCAAAAAATAGCCAAATTTGGCGGAAAAATAGCAGACCTGGCAACATTGGCACGCACTGACTTACCCTTATAGCGTGAGAAGTGCGAGGTGTCATAAATATAGCATGCGAGCGTTGTCCTGTCACAATGTCTGAACCTCATGTTATGTCACAATACCACACCTTTGCAGGGCCGGATTAAGGGGGGTGCAACGGGGGCAATTGCCCCAGGCCCCCCGCTGCAAGGGGGCCCCCCGTGATGAAATTTATTTGTTTTAAATAAAAGACTCGTTTGAAAAGTTTCGCAATTCAGAAGCGATACAAGAATACAACTCTATATTATATTCCTATGTTACGCTAAGTATCAAATGGACAAGGGCCCCCAACAGCAACTGATTTATCTACAAGTTTGACTGTCTGCCAGATTTAGTAATCGCTATTGAATAGCCTACAAGTGTTTTCGGTTTTGTTGAATGCAAATATATTTGATTTCACTGGTGACTTTTTCCTAATAATCGTTCTTTTGGCATGGGTATGACTCTCTACTCGTGCATCACGCCTATTGCACAAATGTCACGAAATCATTACTATTTGCGTGCTGAAAGCTAGTGGTTGCTGACTACTGTTTAGTATCAATCAACGTCGCCACTGGGGTCAATCTTGTTAACATCAGATTGTTGCCTTCTTTAACATCAGATAACATCAAATAACACTACGGTTTCACATAAGCTAAATGCTTCTGTTAACAACCCTAACAAAGCGCGATTACCGTCGTTGAATCCGAAACAGAGCGAAATATCGCCATTAAATGGAGAAGTCGTTTATAATTTACGTAAAATGTTAGTTTCAATGCAGCGAAGAGAGCTTCTTTAGTTTGAAACGATAACTAAACACACATTAGGGTCAGTGGCTTAGCTGACAGGGAGCAAAGAGCGACCTTCCCTCCTGGCAAGCACAATGTAAAAGCTGGGCCCCCTCCATTTGACATTTTGATATTTGGCATTCTTTAGGTTTTTTTGCGTTTTTAGGGGTGTTTTCATTCTTTTATGTAGTACAGACATCCATGGCATCCAGAGATATACTATTTTCTTAACTTTGTTTCTGAGTTTTGGCTAGTGGGCCCCCTTCAACTAAGCTTTCCCCCCAAGTGTCAAACCTCCAGTTACGCCCAATAGCGGACACAGGCTAAATTGGTGGGGAGGGATGCGATGTCGATTTGCAATGAACCCAGTGCTTCACAAACAGGACCATGTTGCGTAAATTAATCACTTTCGCATACTTACATTTACGAGGAAACAAGTCTAAGCTAAGCATGGATTAGAAGCTTGAGTGATAAAACTGGTCAAACTTTTACACTCCACCGCTACGGAACCAACAAGCAATTTGGCACATAACAACGATCTGACGTAGTCACTGTCGTTTTCGCAGGTACATCGAGGACTCGAGATAAACAGTTCACGTGACGACAGTATACTTATTCCCATTGTAGGTCGCGTTTGTTACAGCACAATATCCGGTGGCAGTAGCCAGCATAGTGCAATAGTACTGTTTGACTTGTATGCTGCAAGTGAGCGTAGTCACTTGGATACGGTTTAGATCAGTGCTCTTCAAATGGGGAACTTTACGGTTTTTAACTGTCGTTTGTAATAGTCTGCAACACCCATAGACATTTCTGTATAATATTTGTTATTGCAGGTAATTTTGATGAAATAATAACAAGAAACGGAAGCGGGTTGATTCTGTTTATTTTGAAACCGAAATTAAGAGAACGGAAAGAAACAAACAATTCGTAATGAGTAAAAGCACGAAAGTAACGAAAAAACGAAAGCGAGAAAGGACTATCATTCATGGGCGTCAGCAGTAATTTTCCAGGAGGGGCAACGTCGACATTTTGTTTATCATTTTCAAATTGCTGACGATCAGTGTTCGTTCTAACATAATTTTATACTGAGCAAATATTTGTTTTAGTGAGCATTATTATTTTCAATGAATTACAAACTTTGTGAATTATATAATAGATATGCAATCTTATCAAACTACGAACAAAATACACATTTCATTCAAATAGCTTCTTGTTTGCCTGCTGTTCCATTTTGCTTTGGAAATTGCAAGTGCGCGAGAATGAGATTTCACTGAGCAACAGTTGGTGGTCCTGAGTATTTGCGCACCTTAGAGGGAATATTGCTGACGATGCAGTGCAAATGGACGTTCACAAAACGCTTTATCCTTTCTACACTACAAAGAAAATGCCCCGTGTTGCGGTAACAGTCACAAAAAAACGCTTCGTTGGCAGCAATAGCCAGGTATATTAGTATTACGACAATTTACACAGTAGGATATCTGCAGATTTTCAACGCAGGGCATTTCTTTCAAGTAAGCACTGCTATGATCTGTAAATGAAGAAGCATTGGATTGCCATGGTTTTCAACGAAACCATAAATTATGACTTTATATTTATTTAGCAAGCATGGCCGCACCCAGCTGATATATTCAACTGAGCTAACAACTGAACATGTTTTTTTAAATTTTTTTGGGGAATTGCCTGGTTGCTCTCCCCCTGGTTGCGGGATTTGCTAGCAAGACTTGTCATCATCACTTAGAAACAAGAGCAGTAAAAATCTGGGATCTCGTCCAAAGCGATCAATAAAACCTTGCTACACAAACCGGACAATTAAGCAGATCTGCAAGTTGACACGACTACGGACAAACTCACTGGAATTAGAACACCACGCAGGTTTTGCAAATTGAGCAGATGAATTATGAAAACTCGTCACAGCAAATGTAGCTTTGCACTCAGTATTCACTCAGATGTCAGAACTAAACCTTAACGATTAAAGACATATTCCCACAAGACTGCATAGATGTATTCTAACAAGCCACGTAATTTGATACTGAATGAAAAGAAGCCTGCATAAGTGTTGTTTGACACTCAGGCACATTGGTCACACTCACACTAATAACGGATTTTTCAAACTTGTGGAAGGATTGCTACAGATTTCACTCATGCTTCTTTTCACAAAGTATAAATGTACGTGGCTTACCGCTATCAGCATGTCACTGTCTGGCTGCATTAACTGCCAAGATGTGTGCGTTAAACGGTCTCATGCAACAAAACGCCTGCTACCGTAATATAAAGTGAACCTTTGCGGATTTGTTGCCATGCTATTGTTACGCAGTAAAGACCAACAGTAGAACAATCCGCTCGCGACTTTCGCAACCCGCCTCTGCAAGCAAAGGAGGGGACATGTGTGAACAGCAAGCTCATCACAACATGACACTATACTGTAACTGTGAACCTGACTCTTATGCAGTGTAAGTTTCATACCGGTAAATAAACTGCCATTGCGAGAATCAAATCAATCGGAATTAAGATGCCGATTTCAGGTTTTTCCAAAAATATTTCGTTCTAATCCCAATTTCCAGGGGGACAAATGCCCGTTTTGCCCCCCTGCGGACGCCCGTGCGATTACTGACTATTTTATATGAGGTTCCACAAACATGGCCAGCTCATCTAATGAATCGAAGAAAAGTTTTTGACTAATTGTTGGCAAAAGTTAATTTTTAGCATCGTTAGTGATTAAGTAATGTGCAGTACAAAAATATTTTGGCGATGATTTTCAATGAAATCAAGTGCCATGTTAACACCTATTTAGGTCTAGTGGGGGGATGCATCGTGTCCCCTGTGTCCGCGCCTGGTTACGCCATTGATTAGGGCTAGAGATTGATGAAAGAAACTTAAAAATCATGAATCTAACTTATTTTCGTCCTGAAATGAGAGGAAATGTGGAAAAAGCAAGAACCCAGTCAACATCAGATTTGTCGCCATAACATCAGACGTCAGAAATTTATCTGAGAACATCGCATCTGATGTCATGTTAAAATATCGGAAGCGGCAACACTAGTATCAGTGATCCCGAACTTTTGGTGCTGTCTCGAGGCCGCCGCAATCGAATTGCACCTTTGTTTCGTCATAAAGGGTTACGTGTGATGGAAACGCACTTTTCCGATGGTTACCATCGCTGTGTTACATCATAAGCACATGAAGCTATTCAAGCCATTTACACCACATGTTATTGCGTGGTCCGTCAGAAAAAGTTTTAATCAGTCGATTCGATTCGTATAACCAGTGGTGCCACTCCTAGTGTTTTTCCACTAGATCTAGTGTTTTTTCATTTCATTTGGTGTTCTTCTAGTGTTTTTTGTGGATATCTAGTGCTTTTTTTATGAGTGAGCTGAATGTAATTAATTGCACAATTTTGTGTAAATGTAACTGTAATTGAGACTTTTTGATTTAGTGCAATTGCAATCTGCTAAAAAATCTACGTATTTAAATCTTAAATTAAGCAAGGCAATATAATATGTTTGGAGTTAAACCGCTGCGAAGTCCTTGTGGTCATCTGTTAGGAGTTTCACTGACCTGTACAAACAAACACAAGCGTTGCTGCTATCTCCTATTTTCTTTGTCTCTGGTTTACAATGAGTTGCACAGTGTCTGTGTTTGGCATTGCAACGCAATTTCGGGGTATTTTTACTGTGTGTAAGTTTGCTTTTGTTATCTGGTGTTTTTAGGTGAATCTAGTGTTTTTTATCATAAAATCTGGTACTTTTCCATAACCACAGAATGGCAACACTGCGTAGAACGAAGGATCAGAAAAAGAGATTGCAATGTTTAGCTAGCGCGATGCCGAAACCTGTAATGCCATCAGGATATCAGGAGCTATGACAAGCGCAGGGCTTCTAAGAAAAAACGCAAGGATCTGGCAATGTTAGCAAAGACGCCGCGACTGAATCGCGTTTTCTAGCAAAACTTTCAAGCAGCAACGTTAAAGCAATGGCGTTAACAAGAGCGCCTGAAAATTAAGGTGAAAATGAAGACATTAGCTTTGAAACAAGTTTCACACTCAGCCTGGTATTTGGCTATATTGACATGTTCTTTTTCCCGTGTTTTTGTTTGTAATCTCAGGTTTCTGCTTAATATTCGGGTGAATGTTGTTTCTTGCTGAGTCACTCTGTAGTCTGTGAAATATTTTTTCTTGGTAAAAATACACGCTAGTATCCATATCACAAATTCCCTTCTCGGAGCTAACTGTATGTGAGTTTGAGCAAGCACATTCTCGACTACCGGAAAAAACAAACGGGAACCTTGCTACTCAGCGAAAACATAACTTTTACAAACGATGATGTCATGAATTACATCACAGGGGCCCTCCAGTAAAAATTGCCCCGGCCCCTCCTACCCTTTAATCCGGCTCTGCACCTTTGTCATATGCTCAGTGGTTCTGGCGTAACACGCCCGACTTAATGCTTTAGGTAAGGGCGCGGTGCTGATGCAGCTTTGCAGTTTTTCAAAAAAGTCGGTCATGTGTACAACATTTCGCTGTATTTCGGATTAAAGAGGTTCATCGCTTTGCTAGGTATTGGCAAAGGAAGCATTTAGTTTATATGAAACTGTAACGTAAAAATATGATGTTATCTGGTGTTGAAGAAGGCAACAGTTTGATGTTAACGAGACTATCCCTAGTGGCAACACTGGTAGTCGCTAGCAGTGTAAGCTGTAGTGTAAAGTGTAAGCTAAAAACTGACAGATGTCTCCAAACAAACACAACTACAAAGAAACGTTTCTCAAGTTTGGTTTTACACGTGTTATTCGGTTTAACAGCTTGGTAGCAAAAAAAGCTGTATCAGCTTTCTTATTTTATTTTTGATGGACATTTGAATCCAAGTTTATTACGTTGTTTTTTATTATTAATTTATTTATTGCAAGCTGTAATTTGTTGGCACAAGCGGCCCAGTCGAAGGTTTTGTGCGGCCCAGTTTAGGATTATCGCTGTAGTACAGTGGTTCCCAAAGTGGGCGGTACCGGAAACTCTAGGGGGGCGGTGAAGCAGAAATGGGCGGTTGGGGGGCGATAGGAGGCCCAGTTAATAATTACATTTCTGTTGTCTTACTAACTTTGAGTGACCAAATATCATAAAAACAGTATGATCAACAAACATCTATGCATGTAATTTGTAAACAAAACAGAGGTGAAATGCTAGGAGATGAATTGATGAACTGCAGTTTCCATCACTAAAGGTAAGCTGCACAGTAAAACTGTCCTCTATAAGTAAATGGTTGTGATTGGAATTTTCGTCAGCTGTACTTCTTGGCACGGATAAACTGCTACTTAACAATGCTCGTTTGGTTACAGTGACTATCACCGATCAGGTTTGAGAATGCACGCTTGCACTTAGACAGCCTGTAACCAAAAGCGTGAGCTAAGTTTGGACGGAGTGGTTTAATGATCACAAATATAATAATAACCTTGTACGAGTTCAATTCGAAAGTGGAAAGACAATTTATATTTTTTTACAGATAGTGTTAGGTGCCAACAAGAATAAGTTACCTAAAGGGAATCTAAAAGATTCTGGAAAACAGAAGTGTGTTTCAGAACGCACTTTAGCTTGAGCAGCGCCAAGGAAATCCAGGGAGAGAGAGATGGTAGAGCCAATGGACGACTGCAAGTGTCACGGCTAAGTTCAAAAACTTTTAAAATATGCAGATTAAATTCAATCCTGCACTGCTCCAAAGTCAAAATTTTCTAGAAATATGACAGAGTATTAATGGATTGATTGATCAAAGGACACCAAAGTGTTTAGTAGTGTTCTGCTAAGTTTAGGCAATGTGGTGCACTCGGATAATGATGAAGAGAGTTTGTACGTCTGTTCCTGCACACAGGTAACTGTCAAAGGGTGTCATAGATGCAGTATCTTGGCTGTAACAGTTCACAGATATCTTCACGAAGTTCAATGAAGTTAATTCGCAATTGCAGTGGAATGGTGTTAACCTTATTAAAGCCAAATCAGCAATCTTCACCTTCTTGTCCAAGTTTAATGCTGTTCAAACGAAATCAAGCCCTTCATGAACTCTAACAGTTTCCAAATCAGTAACTCAAACAGTTTCCAACTGCTATATGAGTTGACTGACTAAATTAAGTTTTATAGTCAAATGCATCTTTGCACTCATTCTTGTTTTAATCATTTTCAAACATCCCAAATATAGGACACGAAAAAATTGTGTTGCTATGTGTGCTAGGGATGGTAGGGGGCGATAGAAATTTGTTTGTCAGAAAAGGGGGCGCTGGCCAAAAAAAGATTGGGAAACACTGCTGTAGTATAAGCACATACTGACAAGACAACCTGCCCTTATTTTTACAATTTTAATTTGGCATTTTTGATGCAGTGGTACCCAGTGCCACTTCATCACGTCTGTATTGCTTATATTACCGAAACAGAGAGACAGCTATATTTCGGTGATAACAGCGTAATGGTCATGGCGTGTGTTTCAAAGTAAACAGTTGGCATGGTTGCTCCAAGTCTTACTTTAGTGTTTCATCATTTCACAGGTAAGCTTTTGGTTGCAATTTACAGGATTGAAAATACGTAATTGACGCGAAATCGATTTCCTAGTAAAACATTTTGCGGGCATATTTAGCTGCTTTGCCCTTGTGGTAAATTGTCACCTAACTGTCTTTAACACTTTTTGCAGCCCAATACAGAAAAATATGCTGCCCGATATTAGAAATATTGTCGGTGTTCATTTTTGTATGTTCTTATTAACCAAGTCCATTGATGCTGTAATACTGCTGCTTTGAAAATAGTTTCATCAGGTATTGTTGTTATATCTTACTTAGTTTGGCTTTTGTTGTGTTCTCTAACATTGGTCACATTAGACTCTTATACAAAGCATCGGGATGACTTTAGTCTCCAAACGCATTGCGAATCATTTATCTGCTGAGCAGTAAACAAATTTCTGTTCCCAGGGTCGCAACCCGCTGATATTTTCGGTGGGGAGCAAAATGATTGAAACTTGATGTTGTACTTAACAACCAAACGTATTTTTGAAAATTTTGGGGGAGCAATTGCCCGATTGTCATCACATTGACTGAAATTGTTTTTCACAAACGCACCACTGGACGCCTTGTGTTCATCCTGCTTAAATTTTGTGACGCCACTGCAGCGCTGCACTAGTCTTATATTGTAGTGATGCATTTCCTTCTTTAGCTATTAAGAATATTTACAATCCTATATGTGAAAACTGCAACTGCTTTATGTGGCAAAGTTGAAGCAATTTCTTCTAGTGGCATGATCTTGCCTGCATCGTATTTTGCTCCCGTTAATCATGTAAACGCATTGTGCCTATTAAACCTACTGAGAGCTATGCAAGCTTACTTCTATTAACCAACTGCTCCCTGTGCAAAATAAGTAGCTTCGCTATCGGGAGGTCTGCAGCCCAAATGACCCCTGGTCATTCGCAGCCTCCCACACCCCATACGCTTTATAAATCGGCCTACTTGGAGCTCATCACAACGCTATGCAGAGATGCTAAACACTATAGCAACCGATGATAGGCGTCGCAAGGATTTTTTCCAGGGAGAGGCCAATGGTGGATTTTCCAGGGGTGGCCAAAAAGATATTTGCAGGGGGGCTGAAATTGGCAAAATTTCATTTTAACCACTCGAAACTCAGAAAACAACCTTTTTTACTAAAGATTTGATGCGAAAATGTCAAATTTCAAAATCCAGGGGAATCCTTAGCCCCCCTTCCGACGCCCATGGCAACCATGTTGGCGCCATCCATGCGTGTGCTCTTTGCTGTGTTACATATCTAATGCTTGTGTTTCATCAAAGTAACACTTTTTTATTACCGTCACATATCTATGTTCGTGTTTTTTCATGTGTGTGTGTGTTCCTTGTTACAGTACTGGTATGTATGCTTAAGTCTACTGCGTTGCGTGTGGGAGTGAAGATGTTACACCAAGGAGACTTATACAGTAAAGTAACCCGAGGGCAGCATTTTGACGCTGATGCAACAATGGCGGCACCTGAAGCTTACTCGAAGCATCTTTTACATCGCATTTCCTGTGAGAGAAGTATCAAGAGATATAGGGAAATCATTTCTAGCCATCTCTACGTTCTTTTGAAAGGAACTTGTCTACTCCCCGGCCGAGCCCTTTCAAACACCCGTGAATACACTAAATAACGTAAATTTCAATTATATAAAACATCGCTGGCCGCACAAAACGCCCTCGCTGGCCGCGTGTTTGAGACCCTGCATTATACAATACCTGTTTGCAGGCCCGTAACTAGGGTTCTCAGGGGGGCGAAGCCCCCATAGAAAATTTTTCGCCCCCCCTGGAAAAATGTGTTGGACATAATTTAAAACTATTGGACACAGTTCAAAAAATTTGGGCCCTCTCAGAAAACTCTTCGCCCCTCCTGGTGTCATAAGCTGGTCACGGGTCTGCCTGTTTGTAGAAAAACCTCAAGCCTTTTGCATTTGCTTTTCTACGCGCCAAAACACTATCAGAAATATTTCAAGATTGCGTATAGAATGGATGCGCTTGATCATACTTGGTTATTTTTTGCAGTTGTGGGAGATTGCTTGAAACCAGACCATTGGACCAACTGGTATGGTGAAAATGACCTTAATGATGAAGGAGACGACGCAACCATCAAAAAACTAAGAAAACTAGACCGATCTGTAAGTGAAAACGCCCAGAACGTAATGAGAAACAGTGTGAGTTATAGTAAGATCGTATTTTTTAATCTAGTGTAAACTCTTAATCGCTTTCAATTTGGTTTCCCATTAGGATTTACCTTAAAAATAGGCCGGTCATACTTTTGCTGTTGCAAGCCGGAATATATATGAAAATTAATGTGCCAAATAACCACTTTGCTTTGTTTAGCCCAATGCAGGCGCTTGGTCTGGTTATCCAGGACAACTTAAAAGCTACCCAGGGTACAATCCCCTCTAAACCGAGACGCATGTTTACTCCACCTTAACGAAACTCCAGGTCAGACGCGCAACCAGGGGGGGATCATTTGGGGCATTTTCCCCCCACGAAAACTTCAAAACATTGCATAACAATTTTGACATTTGCAGAAACTCTCAAAGGATAAAGATGAAATTTGGTATTCTAATCATTTAGAAACGTATTATAAATTTTTCTTTGTCCCACTGCTTAATTATCACCTTACAAGATTTATCTTGAGTCAGGCCATCTGATCGAAAATTTCGTAAATGCTTGGTATTTAACCACCAATATGCTGGAATTGTCAAAAGTTTAACGTGTTGGTTGGTATTTCTAAGGCATTTTTATCCTTTTGTTCGAGTACCACTCTGAAAATTTTAAGAAATGCTGGGTGTGTGCGCTTTAATTTTATTTCTTGTCTATCTTCTGAGGAAGAGAGTTTGCATACACTCTCGGAACGTCAACCATAAATACTGTACTGCGTTGTTATCAAACCAGTGGGCAAAGCTTGCAGCCAGTAGACTATCCCTGGTGGCAGAAACAGCATGCTATGTTCAGATTTTATTGGCTTTACGTTTGCCTGGGTAACTGTAGGCTACTATCATTTGCATTTTATGTTCAGTGCTTAACCGTTACTGGGGTTTCACTTCCAAGCTCTAACGTTGCAATGGAATTTCAAATTTCACATGTGCATCAAAGTTATTAGATGTTGTTTAGGTAGTCCTGGCAAAAGTGGCGAGGACCACCAACATCTGGTGGCCAACCTGGCCCAACTATTCGTAATAAAGTTCAAGTTGCATTCCTTTCAAGAGTGATTAAACATATCCGATCATAATATGTCTCTTGTATCGGACAACTTCACCACTCGCAATATCGGGTGCAGAAATTATTTCACTGCAAGTATATTCACCTGAAGTTTCAAAAGTCGACATCAGGAGTGGGGAACCTATTTACTTTCACGGGCCGCATAAAATGTGCATCATCGCTGGCGGGCTGCAAAATCAATTAATTTTATCCTAAAATTTTACCTTTTCCTAACTATGAGGAAGAGTGGCTTCTTCTGTTTACTATTCAAGTATCTGCTTATCATGGAACTTCGTTTTGAAGCGATGTTGTACTCTAGCTTGGGTAACCAAAATCCTGATGCGGACTATATAAAATGTTCACGCGGGCTGCAGGCTCCCCACCCTGATCTACACATCAGGGCTTCTCAAACGTTTTTGTTCTGCGACCCATTTCAAAATTATTTTTCTGCGGGACCCCCTTAATGGATAGCCTAGATGCTAATGATGCGTGCAAACGTCTCGTTACGAATAACAAGAGGGATTTTTGTCCATGGCGAAATCATACAAATGCACACAATCCACAAAAGTAACTATACAGTAATAAAAACAACCGTGTAATGGAAACAGTAAGGCGAAATAAATTAACAAAAACAGTTCAGTTTATAGAAGTTATCACGCAAAACTAATGGGATGGATGCACTTGATCATTTTTACATAGATCATCCATTCGTAAGCTAATACAATTAGCCAACGCAGGATGAAAGAATTCTCAACATTTTTCAAAAAGCATCGGTTTTTTGACTTAATGATTACCAGTGTTGAGAATGCCCCTTCACACAAATATGTTAAGAGGGCAAGCGTTTATGAACGGCTAATTCAGAAAGGGCTGGTATTCATTTCTTGTTCTTATCAAAAAATCACATAAACTCTGATTTGAAAATTCCAGTTTGCAATCTTATGTCGGTTAGTAACTCCGCAAACTCATCCTGGGCTTTCAATGGCAGGTGTGTGGCCTCGTCAAATTTCAACTGCATGGTTTGCGGATCCAACTTTTCCGGAATAAATTCCAAAGTATTTCTGAAGCTGTGTATGAAGCTTTTAACTTTAGTCTGAAACTACTCAGTGTGCTCCCAAAGCAGTTAGCCTAGCCTAGACCTAGAGTATTAAACACAAGCATGCCTTCGTGTCAGAATGAATGCAAAAACATCAATTTTGGTGGGTGCATTGAAACAACCATGACGTAACGACACATAACGTGTTGTGCTTGGTTGAGTATTATTCATTTGATTCCTCGGGCAGACATCCTAGGAAACAAATGAGAGCATGAAACTCGGAATTGCCCCTAAAATGCAATAGAAACAGATTCACTGCAGACTTACTTTTAATTTTCTTGTAAATTAAACTTTTATATCTGATTTGTCAAACCAGTTGTTTCGCGATCCCAGAATTACACTTGGCGATCCCTAATGGGGTCGCGACCCATAGTTTGAGAAGCCCTGATCTAGATAATGGATTTGATGAATTTACTAAATCAACACGGAAAGTTAGGCAGGTTTACCAGTAGCCTTTACATCTGCCACACCAGACCGGTCGCCATAGGAGGGTGGCTTCGGTAGCCTTAGCCCCCCAAAACAAAGCTCCAAGCCCCCAATTGCTATAAATGAGTGGAGTTTGTCAATTTTTAGAATGTCAAGCCCCCCTGCACAAACATAAAGCCTCCCTACTGAAGACTTTCTGGCGACGGTTCTGTGCCACACTAAAGCCATAGCTGCTCTAGTTGAGTACCGAACCAGGTGTTTGTATAACGCTACTAATTTTTGCTCTGTCCTCATCGTTCGGTCTTCATCTTGATTAAAACTGAAAATTTATCGTTTTTGGAAATGCTGCGAAGAGAACATTATCTTTGACCGTTTGCGAAAAAGGTGTACCATGGTTGAATATGCACGATGACGTCATCGAATGAAATTTCATGAAAATTGCCCCCCCCGAAATAAAGAGCTGGTTGCCCCCCTGGATTCAATGCTCAACAGTTGCTGGGGTTTCACAGCCAAGCTCTAACGTTGCAAGTGAAATTCGAATTTCACAAGGGCCTCAAAGTTATTAGGTGCTGTTTAGGTAGTCCTGGCAAAAGTGGTGAGGCCCACCAACATCTGGTGGCGAGCCTGGCCCAACTATTAGTAATAAAGTTCAAGTTGCATTCCTGCCTGCATTCCTTTCAAGAGTGTTTGAGTTGGCAGACAAAGTCTCGCATCTACGATTGAAACAATCGCATCAGTGATTAAATATATTCTGACATCAATGCCAGTCTCTTGTATTTGACAACTTCAACACTCGCAATATCGTCTCACAACAAATATATTCAGCTGAAGTTTCAAAAATCTAGATCAGGGGTGAGAAACCTCTTTGCTATCACGGGTGGCATGAATCGTGCATCATCTTGGCAGGCAGCAAAATCAAATAATAATTCTGTCTTTTTCTAACTATGAAGAAGAGTGACTTGTTTTGACTTACTATCCAAGTACCTGCTTATCATAGAGCTTCGTTTTGAAGCGATGTTGCGATATACTCTTACTTGTGTAACGAAAATTCTGATGCGGGCCACATCCAATGTTCCAATTAGAGATGGCACGGGCCAGCACTTTTGCAGCCCGGCCCGCCCGGAGCTAACATGAAACTGCCCGGACCGGCCCGTTCTGCCAAACTACAACATATTTTCTGGCCCGGACCGGCCCATGGCCCGTAATATAATGTAGGCAATATCTATTTTACCTCCAAGATGGCGGCAAAATAGTCAAGATGGTGGCAAAATAGACATATGACATAGGTTCGTCAGGGGGCCTTCATTAATCAATTTTGAA
>Ga0210059_1006658_pt1 | contig 18491 bp, 7 predicted proteins | sample Ectturendosymbi2_FD_188042 | JGI IMG/M metagenome (GOLD analysis project Ga0210059, IMG submission 188042) | Ecteinascidia turbinata endosymbiont from Florida, USA - Sample 2 (SPAdes) (version 2) | ecosystem: Host-associated > Tunicates > Ascidians > Unclassified | place: Key West, Florida... | reverse complement strand
CCCTTGGTTTCAGAAGAACGTAATTAGCTCAAATGTACTTAACATTAATATAGCAAATAAACGAATTAGCAACATTAGCATAACACAACAACGAATTATAACATAGAAACGAATTAACAAAGCTTTTCGAATATGACAGGAAAGCTATTCGCGTACCACCTGAAAAGCCCTCGCGTACCACTAGTGGTACGCGTAACACAGTTTGAGAACCACTGGTCTAAGGAATCGGCAATGGAAGCAAAATCGCACGTAGCCGCTGCTTGACGTATGCGTGCAGCCAGCTCTTGAATGGACTCCCCAGGTCGACGTTGCATGGTAGTCCATCCAGTACTTGAAACGTTCCCGGATGACGAAACGCATTGGATCAAATTGCACCTTCATGTACGCCACGATCTGATCCATTGTAAGATCGTTGATTTCCCTTGGCGGCGTTTCTGGGGTTGAGAAAAACCAGAGCCTTACGGTCATCTGGAACAGCATGAGCTCTCGTGAAGGTGAGAAACCGCGACCAATAATCCTTCCACAGCTCCAAAGTAGAATCAAAGGGCGTAAAAGTTGAAGTGGCTCATGTGGTCGCTGGCGGTAAGACATGTTCCGACTGAGGGGGCTTCGCAAGGAGTTGAAACACAGCCTTCATGTCAGCATGTTCTCGTTCGGCTTGTTCGCGGATCCGTTGCTCTTGGGCCTGCATTTCTTCTCGTTGTTGCTGAAGTTGCAACTTCATTTCGATAAGCTTTTCCATAGTTCGGTGTGACTGCGGTTGACGATCGCCCGTCCTCTTTCAGCCCAGAAGAAAAGAGTGAGAATCCTCATCGCCAGTAAAACTCTGTTGTGTTTTTCCCTGACACAGAGTTTCAAAACTCAGAGCACCTTTTACAAAATGCACTGTACTTTATTCGAAGAAGACAATGGGAAACAAGGCAGGCAGTTCCGCTTACGGTTAGAACGCAGTAACGTAGAACGTATCGAATAGTTTGTTTGATATGGTGGTTTGTTGTAGGCGCTTTATAACTGCAATGGTCTTGTAGCGCCATGTCTGAGTTTTGTACAATTTCTGGGTTCATTTTCACTCGGGTTGTTTTGTGTTCTGGTTGTGTTCCCTGCAACTCTTCCGTACACCGTGCGCCTGGTAAGAAGGCTACAGTGCCAATTTGCAAGGTCTTGGTAAGACCCGGCCGAGACTCTCGACCTACCAGCACCGAAGCGGACGCACTTACCACTAGACCACGGGCTGGTCTCGTATCGAATAGAATGAGTTATCAACAAAGGCGACAGTATTTAGCGACCGACCAAGAGGTACAGAGCGCGCAAAACGAATCAACGCGCGGCGTGGAATAAATAATTTGCCGGCAGAAACAATGCAACAATCAGCACCGCGGCATTTGTGCCAAACCTGCACAAGGAACATTCGAGAAACACAAGTCTGAACAGTATCCATAATCGTGATAAGAGGATTCAACCACACACACAGTGACGCAACGAGGGGAACCGGCGCCCTGGGCAAGAGACGATTTCGGCACCCGGTTTTAAAACAAAACCTTACTTAATTTTCTGTCCTTTGTGCAATGCCCATCGACTTGTCGTCAACTGTGACTTAGTTGACGAATACAGCCTGCGGATTGATATCCAGAATTTGTTTTGTTCTGATAGGTGGAGAGAGATGACGGCAACATTGTCATGGCGCTGCAATCGGCAGTCAGCTTGAGGAAGCTTGTCGCGATTCAGCTTTTCAATGATCAAACGCGTGGTAGATTCGGCATCTTTCGAATGCACTAGTGTGAAGCCTGAAAACGCTAATTTGATTGTGGCATTGTCCGTCCTAAAACCAATGTCAACATATCTCACTACTTAAGACATCTATTCAATTCACAGTGAGTCAGGAGTTGCATCGAACGTAATGCCAAAGTACATATTCTTTCTGATATCACACAATAACTCATGTCTAACGTTTTGCACAAGCATGCTGATGAATTCATTTTGAATCTTCGGTGACAAATAAGAAACAGCTTTGTGCTTAGCCTGAGCGTGTGCAAGATGGCCCTGAAGGTCTGGATTCTATTCTGCAATATGTCTTAGAAGCGACAAGAAGTTTCCGGCATTTTATTCGTTTGAAATCAGAATTCCTTCTCTGTGACCTCGCAGCCCCGAGTTTTGCAATCCTAAAGATTCTATGCAACTGACGAATCTTAAGTACAGACGACCAACGATCGTTTGCTTTGGTATCATAGCTTGAAGTGCAGCATCTACCCCAGTGCGCTGAGTTACCCTACTCGAGGCTTCCTTCCACAGACGGAAAGCGTTTCGGTGACAGGTGCTTCTCTCGTAGATATTCAACTTTTACGTTTTTCTCTACTTTGTAAATACGTCAGGCTTTGTAGAAAAGACAATAGACACCCATGTTTACAAAAACCAAACACAAACAGAAAGCTGCTTATTTTGACGGGAGTACACAAGCCACGACCGACTCACTTCTTCACCTTGCACACCAGCGAGGCGCTTTTTAAACCGTGTTGTAGAACGTCCGTCAAGTTGTTCAAATGGTTCCTTATTCTGAAAATATTCAATCTCGGCGGATCACCGAAAGTCGTACGAAATTATAGACCTGTCTAGTCCAGACCTGTGTTCAAGCAAGCTCACATCATGAAGCTGCAGTACCAAGGAAATGTTTGAGCTATCTGCTGAAATGGTTGGTTGTTAATTGTTTTGATCCGGATGATACACAATTGTCTGTTAGGTAGAACTGCAGAATTTCCTGGAGTTGATGAAGTTGCGCATCCGGATCATACTATTTTTACTTGAATCACTGTATTTTCAGAAACACCTGCAGGTTCGTTCGTCTCATTCTACTGGACAGCTGAAGATTTTAATAGATATTCTGAGCTCCGCTATAAGTTTACCGCTTTGAGCTGACATACTTTAACTAGAGCAAAGCGCTGCTGAGCACAGATTTGAGACAGTCCTTTTTGCCTTTTCTTTTCAGTGAATGCTGTAGTAATTCTCATTATAATATTAATGATAACATTTTTCCGTTTGAATGGATACCTTTCTAGACTGAATGCCTGAAACCACCGCCCCCTTCTTTACCCCCATCTGAACGCCAATGTATGATATTAAGAAAATTCGCACAAACTGTATTGGTTTCAAGTCAGCAAATGTTTGCCTTCTGAAAATCTATTTTCTGTATTGGTTTAATGTCTGCAAATGCGTGCCTGCTGAAAAGTTGCTCTCAAACCTTCCTTAAATAATTCACTTTGCGCCAGGTCTGAGTTTTTTTTCGGCGCCCCTCAGAACTCGGCGCCAGCGGCATCGTTCCTCCCTTGCTCGTCACGTCCCTGCGATACACATAGCGTACATTTAGATTAGACGGGAATTTGGCATCCTTTTGTATTCTATAGCATAATTCGTCTTATTTGTTTCAGATACGTTACACACGTGATCAGACCACTATACTTGGTGTTCAGTCATGCATGTCTGAAGATGGCCTGGAATCACTAGCTTCAAACGTGACAGCCATCGACATGTGCGATGCACAGAAACCAGTGAGCGCAACCTTACATTTCGGGTCAGAAGAAGAGATGAAAGTGGAAATTACTGAGATGATGGTGAGAAAACTTAAGAAGTGACTATGCGAGAGAACTGGCATTGTTTACATTCTTCTTAAATATACGCATAGTTTAAGCATTCTGGGTCAGAAAAATTAATGCATAGTTCTTAACTTCTTACCAACCATTCTTCGGCCATACCGAAAACTGGATGTATTTGAGTTCTTGTATATTTTCACAAAATCGCTGTTGAAGATATTAAGAGAATCTTTAAGCAAACGCTCGTACAGTATTTCTTGATTAAAGATGTATCTCCAATGATGTCTGGACATGCAAATTTAAGTACTTTTTGTACGACTACACGGAGAAGCTGAGACCGGGAAGAACCGCTCTTTGTTTTATGTAAACTTATGATAAACTACAAGCAAGTAAATTAAAGTTGTTTTCGAAAAACCTTGTCCGAGTTGAACCAGAAAAATGAAAAACCGGAATGAGGTTAATGAACACTTAAAAGCACTAGTGTTTCTGTATGCTTTCGAGGAATCAGTCGACTGCCATCTGCTTTCGTCTTTTTGCGATGATTCAAACTTGCACATATCTCTATTCAAGTATGTGCTTTCCACGATGGGTGTAAGCAAGGAATCGATCAGGAAATTTTTAATAGGAAATCGATTTCACGTAAAATTACGCATCCTCAGTCGTTATTCAAATAGAATAGAATCAGAGGTTTAATGAAGTTTTACATCGCTGAACAAATGCGTGTAGGTTTTTCTAATCAAAGAATCGAATGTGTTGATGAAGATGTAAACCTGATGCGGTGGAACACGTGACGTTTCTGGAAATGCAATAAAGAATGCTATGGAAGTTATAATCGGCTTTACGCCATGAGGGACCAACTTTTGTACGCCATATACGCAGGGCCGGCCCTTCCACTGGACCAACTAGGTGGTCGCCTAAAGCGCAGCCTTTAGGGGGCGCAAAATACGAGAAATATTGCGATCACGTCTAGTGCAAGCTTTAGTGGGACGTGTAACAGGGGCGTAAATATTGAAGCTTGCCTAGGGCGCAGAACTGTTTCGGGCCGGCCCTGCATATACGCTAATTTTTTCAAACTCGGGTACTGATGCTCCATACCGTCGACTATTTCTTGCAACGTTGTTATTTCACATCATTAGTAATTTACCAGGTAATATTGTCAAATGCAAATGGAATATTTGTAAGCAACGAATACCTTCATAATTACTTACAGTACTTTGTAACGAGACTTCTGAATTTGCTTTTATTCACCCGCTTTTCTATATTCACCCGGTTTTCCATGGACTTGGAGTTAATATCGTTACTGAGAATAGCAGAGATTTCTTTAAATTTGAATCAGTGAGGCGCGACCTCGTTCTGCTTCAATCAATTTTATTGACGAAAATGCTTGTTCGCGTGTGTACGTCGTTCCAAAATGATATATAACATTGAGCGAATCATCTTAGTTCTGATAAATTTTCACAGAGCCAGGCTCGCCAAAAACATAAAATTCAGAAGCACGAGGATCTGAGAAAAGATCAACCAATTTCGTTTTCAATAGTGAATTTTTTTCCAGTCAATCAGTTCGATTTGTATGTTACTTGGCATTTTTATTATCGTTTGTTCAATCAGTGAGAATGGGTTTATAAATGCAAAAATGCAGTCTTCTTCAGCAAAATCGCAGAAGCGACTTTTAAATAAATCTTGTAATAACTTGATCTTTTCAGAGTATTTCCTCAAATTATAAATGTCATCAGCATATTACATCTGCTCCTTTAAATAAGAAAACTAGCTCATATCCACGTTTTCCAAGATGAACAGTTATATCTTCATCTTGAATGCAATGATGTCATTTACTAAATTTAGGAAACACCTTGTTCTTGCCTTGCAGTTTCGTATTCAAATGATTGAGATGGTTAATAAGATCAACTAAAAATGCTAAATCAAATAGTCGGCTGTTATCTCATGAAAGAGATCTTTTCTCAGTTCGCTCATTTTCCTCTTTCAAAAAATCATAAACAGCTAGTTTCAAGATGATAACTGGTAACTCATAAAGGGATTTGTACGAAACAAAAATAAATAAAAATATTGGAGAGATTTACCATCTTCTTTTATTACGATCACAGGTATGCAATGCGCGTCCTCAAATCATCAAATGCATGCGCCATAGGTTGGACACTCCATACGCAGTCTGTGACGCAGAATGTCTATCTATTTGAAATTTCGTAGGACACAGCACGCATATTTATGTAACAGAAAAGAAAGTTTTTTTTAACTGCAATTGAACGCTGACCCAAACTGTTTCTTAACCCGCTTGCAGCACAATACAATGATATCACTTGTCTCTCAATGTCATTATTATTATTATTATTATCATTGTTATTGTTTTTATTGATTTATTGTTTCATATGACTCAATTGATTAACAGAAGCAAAACAAAGAGCCATCGCGCAATAAGGAGACCAATTGTCAGTGAAGATTAGAATAAACGAAAATACAATGATATAATAAGTCAAGGGTGGGCAATTATTTTGGCTCGAAGGCCACTTTGAGAATGCCGCGTATATTCGAGGCCATACCTTCTGATGGAAATAGAAGCAAGTCTCGGTTCAAGTTAGCCTCAGCACTAACATTTACTGTGATGAGTTCGAGGAAATTTCAGATGTGAAGATTTTTCCTGAATGCTTTCGCGGGCCACTGAAAACGATGTGGCTGGTCACATGTGGCCCGCGGGCCACTAATTGCCCACCACTGACTTAGATGCTTCTGTGTACTTCTAGCAGGGAAGATCTATTATTCTTGTTTGGCAAGCTAAAATCCAAATTCTCATTATTATCAATTGACATAAATCTAATGTGTAGCGATAGACCCAGGGTCAGGGAGTAAAAGGAGACGTTACCTCTAACTTCCCAAACTTCGCCAACATCAAAGACTATTGCTCTTGTTTGACCAGGTCGTAATTTCCTGGTGTATAATATTGTGCAAAAGCAGGAAACGACACATAACATCCGAAATGAGAGTTCCTACTCCGTGCTGCAACAAGTTTGCTTCTCACACGAGTGTTAAAAAAATCATAGGAAGGGGATGCTCCCTCACTGTAATCACTTACCACCAACGGACCAGATATTTGGCAATGTGAGTGCCTTTTAGTTTATTACCACATAAGGCGTTTAGCCCCAAAATGTTTGTCTTCTGTTCCTGTTGTCACGAGGAGAGCAAAGTCAATTAAAAATTAGTTCAAACATAAGGAAAAACAAAATATAAAATGGAGTCTTCCCCCTCGGGATTACTCTGACGATAGGCTTGCCATGAAATAAAACAAGCAGATCGGTAGAAATAAAAATAATTGTCTACAGCTAAAAATCACTGTCACTTGAAATGTTAAATTTGCAACAGGTTCGAAACAAAATAAATCAATCAAATGCGACGCTTCTGAAGCAGCCATCTGTATACCCAGCAACAGCAAGAATGCTCAGTATGAGCATCAAACTTTTCACTCGCAACTCCTCATTTCAAGCTTTAAATATCTGTGACCTGCAACATGTATGCGCCAAAATCTTATGGTGAAGGTGGCAGCTAGCGAATCTTGGAACACCATCCGATTTTGTTTTTTGTGATCTATTCCACAAGACCTTCTTTATAAGTTGCTATTTGGTTAGGAGGTTGGATTGCTAGAACATGACAGACGTGCACAACAAGGCTACCCAGTGTTTTCACAAACAGAAACTTAAGAGAGACCAAACTAGCTTGCATCTGCTTGTTGGCGTTAACAGCGGACGCTAGACAGTATATCGAACGACAATTTATCGAACCGACAGTTCATCGAATCGACAGTTTAGCGAACTGACAGTTCAGCGAACGACAGTTCAGCGAACGACAGTTCATCGAACTGACAGTTCACCGAACGACAATTTATCGAACGACAGTTCATCGAAAGACAGTTTGTCGAACCGACTGTTCTCCGAAAGATAATTTATCGAACGACAGTTAATCGAACCGTCTGTTTATCCAACCGACAATTTATCGAACGACAGACGACGACAATTTATCGAACGAGAGCTTGTTATCTGTTGCTGCAAGGCATTATTTCGGCGTGGTCTCCACCGAGCATACTACCGCGGCAATCGTCACGCTCTATATAATATGTACGAAAAGCAAGGTCCGTTTTTCCTTCTTTCGTATTGACTGTGAGCTAACAGAAGTCAGAACACTCAAGAGTCAGAGATCAAACAGCAGTGAAGCGACCAATTGTAAGTCACTTGTAAAGTAGTTTACAAATGGAATTCATTTTAAGTGAGAAAGGCAAACGAAAGTTGGCTTTGAAAGGTTTTATGTATGTTCGTGACAAAACCCAAAATGACGTAACGTACTGGAGATGTGAGCACTATCTCAAATGTAAAAGCCGTGTATCCACTGCCGAAGACGACAGCCTCATCAGAGCGCCATCTGAACACAGTCATCCACCAAACCATGCACGCGTTGCAGTTGCGAGAACCAAAGCCAGAATGCGAGATCGAGCAGTCAACTCAAGCGAACATACTTCAAACATTATTCAGAGCGAAACGCATGATATGTCCTTGGAGACTGCTGGAGTTCTTCCTAAAAAAACATCATTGCAACGGATGGTACAGCGTAAGCGTGCATGCCCAGAAGGTAACGGCTTAACGGATGAACTCCGCGTGACACCAAGGGGAGAAGCCTTCGTTCTCGAGGAAGATGATCAGAACGGATTTTACATGTTTGCGTCTCAAAAGAATCTTGATCTATTGAACAACTGCGCTGATTGGTTTTGTGACGGTACATTTGATGTTGCCCCACTTGGATTGTACACGATACAAGCAATAGTCAATCAAAATCGCACGGTTCCGCTTGTATACTCTGTGACGGAGAACAAATCTGAGGCTGTGTACAATCGGATCTTTCGCTTATTGGAACAACAGCGACCAGGAATAGCCCCAGAGACGGTAACAACAGACTGTGAAATAGCAGCGCATAACGCACTTTCTTCCAGCTTCCCTCAGACAGAAATTCTCGGCAGCCTTTTTCATTTCGGCCAATGTAACTTGCGGAGAATTCAGGTCCTCTCTCTGCTGCGGTGGTTCACTGCAGATGCCGAGCACGCCCTTCGCATAAAATGCTTCCAGGCACTGGCTTTTGTTCCGCCTCAAGACGTTGCACAACGCTTCAAGGACTTTGTGGCTACGTTCAGTGACGAAGGCGAGCAGCACCTACGTGAATACATTGACTATTTTGAAACAACTTGGATTGGAGCAGTGTGCCGCAGGAATCGTCGTCAACCTCTATTTCCTATCCGGTGTTGGAATGTCTTCCACCGGGTCCAACACGACCTTCCACGAACGAACAACAGCATTGAAAGATGGCACAATGCGTTCAGCAAGCGTGTTTCAATGTCCCATCAGACCCTTCGCAGACTCGTCAAGAAGATTATGCAGGAGCAAGGTTCCAACGAAATGGTGATTGAACAATCGAATGCTGGAATTGTTGGCCCTCCTCTGAAGAAGCGTTATGACGCTGTCAACCAACGGTTGAAGAGCACTGTCGAAGTTTATGGCTCAGCGAATATGGACATACGCAGCTACCTTCGAGCAATTGCACACAATTTGTAACTTTGAATAATTTGCAACCGTGAACTGTAAATCAATGAATGTGATTGAAACGTGCATTTTAAACATTTTAATAAGCTTTTAGGACTGAAGATGCGTAGTATTCGGTGGAATCCATTCTATTAAAATAGTTTGCTGATCGATTCCTTACTTGCTCCCTTGTGGAAAATACTTGCGTGATCCATTGACAAATTTCTTTCCATTCATAAAATTCGTTCCATTGTATGCGCGCCTTTAAATATTCCGGATTGGCTTTGATAAAATTCGATAAATGGTTGTTCGATAACTGTCGCGCGACGAACAGCGAGTTACACGCCATTCGCGGGAATTTAAATTCATTTCCAATCTCGTCTACATTAGAAAGAAAATGGTTTCAACAGTCTAGACCCGAATTTTCAAGTTATTTTAACGTGTGTGCGCATCCCAATTAGATGACGTTTATTAGTGACGTGAAGCTACAAGCGCAACTGTCTTCAGTGATCTTGCAGCCTGAGTTCTAAACTTTTTTCAACAGTGAAGCACCAACACTTCCTCATAAAATGATACTAATCACAGAAAGAAGTTAATTTTCGCCTGAATTGCTTTCACTGAAATAGAAAACTACCTGACGCCAAGTGTCGAGCAATGCAACAGACAAACAAAAAAATAAAAATATTTTTATTTTTCTTACTTTCTTATTTTGATGCTTTGTTCAAACAATTTTTGACCGCACCAGATTTCCTCAATTAAATTTGATCCACTCCTTCGTGTACACAGGCATGCTCTCTTCATCTTTAAATTTACTTCACCATCTTCCGTGTTTGCTTGTTTGTTTTTTTCTAACTGTGCGTGTACGTTTGTTTGCTTTTCTAACAAGTGATAAACGGGGTTGGTTGTGTAGATGACCGCCACGGTCTTTCACCAATCCAACATAACGCAGTGACACTCTCTGTTCAAGTTGATCAGTTATTTAGCCATTGCGTTTTCATTTATTCTAGTATTCACTGACAGTTAGTTTCCCTATTGCGCAATGGCTTTTTGTGTTGTTTCTGCTTATTAGCTGAGTCGTATGAAACAATAAAGCAATAAACAACGCCATCGTTATGACTCACAGGGCAATACGTAAATCTTTTACTTGGGAAAGACTTATTTCCAAGTTGTTTGTCTGCAGCAGCTCGTGTTCTGATTTGTATCCATTTTAGTCTTGAGTTTGTTTGCTTTCTCTGTTCTCACTTTGATCTTCCAGCGTTTCACCGGTAAGCATTGCTTGTACATTCGAGAACTGAAGATGCGTTATGTTGCGTGAAATCGATTTCCTGTAAAACCTTCTGCTGATATATTCAGCTCAGTCGCCTTTATGGAGACCAGTTGATACTTGAATACAGATGTGTGTAAGTTTGAATCATCGCAAAGTGATGAAAGCAGAGCCCAGTCGGCTGATTCCTCAAAAGCTTACAGCAAACCTAGACCTAACAGTTTTCATCAAAAAGTCTTGAAATGCACATCTACGTTTGGATGTATTGGAAGCTTTAACTTTTGACATCATGAATGACATTTGTATTAAAAACACCTCCGCACCTCCGTATCTAACAAACTAAATGTCATGTCACATCTTTAACAATTGACTGTAGTGCACAACAGTTGAAAATCGTTTGTTAAAAAACTTGCAGACCACATCTGAGCAAATACCTGTTCACTCTTTTTTGATTCAACTTGAATAACAAAAAAATCGTCTGAAAGTACGACTTAGATCAGGGGTGGGCAGTTAGTTTGGCTTGAGGACCACTTTGAGAATGCCGCGTTTTGTCGAGGGCCATACCTTCTAACGGAAACAGAAGCAAGTCTCGGTTCAAGTTAGCCTCAGCACTAAAGTTACTGTGATGAGTTCGAGGAAATTTCCGATTTGAAGATTTTTCCTGAATGCTTCCGCGAGCCACTTAAAACGATGTGGCGGGCCACGGGCCGCTAATTGCCCACCCCTGCAATAAGTGATCAATGTAAACAAAGAGTGTCACTGTGTCATATAGGATTGGTCAAAGACCATGGCGGTCATCTGGTCGATCAACCCCGTTTATCACTTGTTGAAAAGTGTTGGAAAACGACATTTGGAGATAAAATAAGCACACTCAGAAAAACAAACAAAACAGAACATGGTGAAGTAAATTTACAGATGAAAGAGCATGCCTTAAGTATGCAAAGGAGTGGAACAAATTTAATTGAGAAAATTTGGTGAGGTTACAAAATGGTTAAACTATGAAATTACAAAGGTAAAAAAATTATTGATGAGGTACCAAAGAAAACCCAAAAAAAACTATAGTGTTATTTTCTCGCTGAATAAAAGGGATATGCACAGGAGAGAACGAGAAACAAAAGTACATATACATAAAAACAAACAAAATTACATTACGCAAATTATTGTAACTCACAGCATTTTGTTCTAGATAAGTGAAATCATAGGTGTAGGAGCAGGCAAATGTTTGAGGGTGCGAAAGATTTTTTCCCGAATTTCCCCAAATTTTCGGGCAACTCTTTGTGCGAGTATTTCACCATTTTTGGGATGACCTCCAAAAAAAGGGTCTTATCATGTGATTGGAATTTTTATTATGATGCAAAGAAGCTGCTTCAAGTAGATGATTGTGTCATGATAACAAGTAATTAACTAGATAGCTTGGTGAAGCCTAAATTATTTGCTTGTATGGTTAGTGAGCGCGTTAGATTGAAAGGCAACATTGGTAGAATATGTTTTTATCCCACGGCACGATATTTCCAAGTGATTCATTTACGCTAGTAGGTAGTACTGTCTGATAAAAAGACTTCCTGGTAAACGGAAGTTGCCAAAAGTTTCGACATATGTGGTTGCAAGATTCAGAACTTACTGCAAAAGTTGGCTCAATGTCTGCCGCCTATCCTGCTGATTCAACAAAAGCCTTTTGCGAAATTTGCAACAGTGCAATCATAGCGAAGTAGTGTGAGCTTAAAGGCATAACTGGTAGCAAAAGCACTCAGATAAGACTAAAGAACTTTTTGCATGCTCCCTAATGTAACACAAAGTTACAAAGACCAGACTTAAAAGGTTGTAGGGCTGAAGCTATGCTCAGATTGTTTATCGCTGAGCATTATTCTACTGTATAAAAACATGCAACCACTTGAAAGAGACCCTCAAGAACTGTGTGTCATACAAAAACGAGGCAAGCTACAGTTACTTTGCTCAAAAACCAAAATGTTGACTGACAGAAAATTGAGAGTCGAAAAGTATGTAGGCCAAGACCGGAATTTTCAGCCCTGCTTATTGAGAGCGAGTGCAAGACGAAAAATTAGTGTATTGTATAACGTTATAGGTTTCTTTTAATCATATTAGAAATGACAGCTTTTTAACAGAATTTCACTGCTTTTAGCAGATTTCAGCTGAAAATTTGTGACAAGACCTTTAGCAGAATCTAGCAGTTTTTTGTGACACTATTTAGCATATGTAGGTCACAACCATCTGGCAACACTAGCGGTCAGAAAGATACACTCAGACTGCCATGTCACGATGCGAACTGGCGAGAGCATACAGAGAGTAAAGCTAGAAACACGGATGCCTTGCCCACACACTTTATGATTTGGCAGGTGTTGAGATGTTTTTTTTAACTTGGGGCCCCGCGCTCTTGAAATGCTACGGGCCCCGCGCTACCTTAATCCGGCACTGGAAGCGTGTAAATACAGTATATGCGCAATCGTAATGGCGGCCGAGATGACTTCTTCCTCAAGCGAAGTATTGGGCATTGAGAGGTTTATTAGCGCTTTTGCAAGAAAGGTTTATGAACAAATGGTGGCATTGATCCACAGTAGAAGCTTAGAACTTTACTATCAAAACTTTTAAAACTTCTCAATTCAATGAAAGCAAACTTTTTATTTGTCGGCTTAAATCTGAACACAGTTGTTCAGGAGAAAACGCCAGAAACATGCAAGTTTCATGGATGATGCTTTAAAAACAAGGAGCATCAAAAATATTTAAATGTTGAAACTCGGTTTTGTTATCCCCAGCCCCAATAAAATTCTGGCTACGCGCCTGATTCCACTGCTAGTATTTACCAAAGGATGGATCTTGTGCTTTGCTTTTGATTTGATCTATGTGGGGATTATTAGTAGCAGTATATTTTATTTATCGAAACTGACCACGTTTGAATTGATTATCACAATTTTTTAGCATAATTGTGTCTATTTAAGCTCTCAGAATGAATGTGTTTTCATATTAAATACAGTGCTAACTCTAGATATGTAGATACCGTACCGTTGTATACTTGCATACGCTACTAGTTGCTACACAACCACGATGGGCGTAGCAAGATATGAATATCATAATGTGCCCCAATTTGGCCTATTTTACAAAAAGGTCGTACTACGGTTGGGTGAACATGGTGACGTCATCGAAACGCAAACAATAAGGTTTGTCCCCCCAAAGTTTTTTAGCAAACTCAGTCCTTGCTACATCAGCTGTTTTTTTACAGTAAAAAAGGATTTCATGTTTGACAGCATAGTAACTGTTTAACATGTTCTCGCAATATCTTGGAGCAACTTTCACATATGAAAAGCAAAAACCGCATTACAAACACAAAATCAATTGTATTTAGAAGTGCATGATTCAAAAAGTGCTGATTTAACAACAGTAACTTTCATTTATCTTTTTATCACATTAGCCAGGTCTTATATTTTTAATCAAGTCTGACCATCCTTTTATCTTCCGCCAGTCCATCTGAAACCCGTAACACAGCGGTTCCCAAACTATTTTTTGTTGACGGCGCCCTTTGAAAACTTATCAACACTCGCGGTGCCGTAATGAAGCCAAAATTTGCAAATTTCAAGTTTTACCAAAAAAATGTATTTAAATCATGTTCATTGTTCAAAATGCACAAAAATTTCAACGTGTATTCGCAAAATACTGAAAAGCGTTTAATGTGAGCAGTGAGTTTGAGTTTGTTGCTCTCTGCACATTTTATCAAACCGCGGTGCAATGTTTGATATTGCAACACGCATGTCGCGTTCAATGTCAATCTTGTTGCAGCACTTCGACTTGATTACTGCTGCCGCAGATAAACCGGCTTCACACAAGTATGACGTTGCAAACAGCCCAAGAACACGAACCTACAAGTGGAAATTCAGATCGAGCCTTAACACAGAATGAAATGAGTGAATTAGGCTTGTATATGCTTTTCAAAGTGGGATCAAAAGAAAGATCGATAAATTGTTCAGCTTCCAGAGATGTAAACCCCTGAGGGGCATTTGCATTATCAACAAAAGGATTTTTTATCCAATTGTGCTTCTCCATGTCTTCAGAAAACTATTTCTCAAATTGCGAGATTAGAGCATCCAAATGCAAACAAATCACAGTCTTCATATCACACTCATCGGTATTCCGCAGGGAGAGATTGCCAGACTGCGAGTTTAAATGGGATTTTAAAAGTGGAAAACTATCACACTCCTCGTTATTTATCAACAGATCGGTTTTCCACAACTGTAGTTTTATTTTAAAGGCTGCAATTTTGTCATGGATTTGCAGAAGGTGAGTGTCTTTTCCTTGGTCATCATCAAGGTAATCTGCCTTACGGCAGGTCTCTCATGACATCCCTCCGACATTCTTCTCTATCCTCAGCTCTTCTTTTCATTTGTGCATAAGTGCCAGTCATGATATCATCTGCCATTTTAATTATTTTCCTTCCTCTTGGGCGTTTTCCCTTCATTCTACCTTCCAGCACAGTGCGCAGCATATTCTCATGTCTCAGAATATGACCAATCCATTTTTTTCTTTTTTTTTGCTAATTTCCGCTAACAAACTCTTTTTTTCCTTCACAAGATTAAGGACCTCTGCATTGCTTTTCTTATCTGTCCATTTCACCTTCATCAATCTTCTCCAGACCCACATTTCAAATGCTTCCAGCCTTGTAGCATCAGCCTTTTTTATGGTCCAAGTTTCTGATCCGTACATGGCCACACTCCACACCAAGGTCTTAACCAATCTTTTCTTTACATCTAGTTTTAATCCTCCTGTGAGTAGTTTTTTTAGTTTATTAAAAGCACTATTTGCCATTCCTATCCTAACACGGATATCCTTTTCTGTGTATCCAGATGATGAAAGAATGCTTCCCATATATTTAAATTCTTCCACCTTTTGCAGTATTTCTCCGTCCACAGTTAACTTTATAGTACTGGGCTTTCTTCCAACCTTCATAACTTTTGTCTTTTTGATGTTTATTTTCATGCCATATTTATTTACTACTTTGTTTGTTTCATCCAGAATTTTTTGTAAACCTTTTTCCGTGTTAGCAGTCATAGCTTGATCATCCGCATACCGGACAGATTGCACTAATTCGCCTCCAACACATATTCCTTCTTTTAAATCATCCAATGCTTCCTTCATCAGTGTTGGTGAAATCAGACAACCTTGCCGGACTCCTCTTCCAGCTTCACTAGGTTCAGTTAGTTCATAGTTCAATCTTACTGCAGCTGTTTGACTCATATACAGCGTTGCTATAAGTCTTCTGTTCCGCCAATCTACACCAATGTTATGCAATACTGTATATCCATCAGTTTTCTCCAGTTGACGCGATCAAATGCCTTGGAGTAAGATGTTTAATTGATTTAATTTTGCAAAAATATCACAGACATACGCTAACTGAGTCAGGAAAACTTCATCCTCAAAGGTTGTAGCAAGTGCACGATTTTCTTCTTTTAAAAATATGAAGATTTCATTTCTCAATTCGTATACACGTGAAAGAGCTTTGCCTTTGGAAAGCCACCTTGCATTACAATAAAACAATAAATTGCTTTGCTCTGCTCCTAATTCATCTCAAAGACGTTGGAAAAACCGAGCTTTAAGCGGCCTTGCTTTAATGAAGTTCACAGCTTTGACAACAACTTCAAGCACTTCATTAAGGTCACCACTGAGCTGTTGCGAAGCCAGAGCCTCACGGCGTATCAGGCAGTGGGTCCATTTTGCTTTGACGGCAACGCCCTGCACTAACGTTCGCAGCCCACCAAAACGACCAGACAAAGCTCGGGCACCATCAGCGCATAAACAAACGCAGTATTTCCACTCGAGGTTATTTTCCTGAAAAAAATTGTTCAGCAATGCAAACAATTCATGTGCTCTACAATTTGTTAAAATGGGCTTACAAAAGATCAAATCTTCAACGATGTTGTTGTCGTTATCAATAAAGCGTACGCAGCAAATCAAATAAGCATCTTTATTACTGGCACTGGTTGTTGCCTCATCTAACTGTAAGCTGAACTCATTTCCACGCATTTTCGCCACCAGCTGATCATTAATATCATCCGAAATTTTATTGATCCTCCTACAAATGGTATTGCTTGAGAGTGGAACAACTTTAAGTTTTTGAGCAGCTGATTCTCCAATCATTGTCGAGACTAAGTCAAGAGCAGCAGGAAGCACGAGGTCTTCCGCAATAGTATGCGTTTTTTTACATTTCGCGAGTCTGCACGCAATTTCAAAAAACGCGAGCCGTGCCTTGGCGGGTGTGTGCAAAAACTTTGAAAATAAGACCGACTGCTTATTCATTTCTGATAACTTACGAGCAAAAAATACGCATGGTTTTCCAGATAAGTTGTTGTGGTTTGTTGTTAAGTGGCGTTATAGTTTACTAGGTAGCATACATTCCGCAGCTAAAGCTTTCCAACAAATAACACATTGCGGATGCTCAACGCATGCCCTTTCTGCGACTGTGAAGCCAAACTTGAGATAACTGCTGTCGTGTTTTCTAGTCTTCATTCTTCTGCTTTTCTCTTAGTTTACATTAACCTTTACCTGTCTCTTCTGAGGTAAAGTACCGGTAACAAAAGCGTCCATTACGAAGCCAATAAATTCTCAATACTTTACTGCAGATATTGCTTGACATTACGGAACGTGTTATTTTCTACAATCGTGTGGTTGCTATAAAACAAAGTGGTCTTGGCAAAGGCAAGGTATTTTTTAAAACGGCAGGCCAGGTAAGCGTGCAGTATCTAAAAATATACGTTTAATGCACGAACCATCTTAGGCATTCGTACAATAATGTAAAATTATTAACAAGCTGCAAAATTGTAACAAGCTGCTAACAACTTTCCCACTGTAATTATTAAGCTGCTAACACGCTGCTGCTAACCACGCACTTTTAATCTTTTTGTGAGGAAAGCAGTAATTGTATCACCTTCTCGTATAATACGGTATATGACCCACCAATAGAAGATTACAGCGGAGGTCACCGCAGCAGTTAGGCTGCTGATACCCAACTCTGTCCTTCTGACCTAGTAAATAGCCCCGTCTAGGCAGGGGACACGGACAGAGAAAGCAAACAGATGAATAAGATAATTCAACGCAAGCTGGAGCCAGGCAGTTCTTTTCCCATCCTACTTACAGGTAGTTCCAAGGTGAATTTAGAAACCCACAAACATTATGAAGAGAATTCAACCAACCTTCTTTATTTTCGGAATCTTAGCAGCATGAGAGCTGATTCGACAAGTCCTTGGTAGAAAAGAAAACTCATACCAGTGCTCATCAATTGTAAACAGCCAATGAGGGATTTTTCAAGGTTCACACCAACATCCGAGCGAGAACAGAGAACAGAATATAATTGCAATTTCACCATAATCAAAGAGAATACGCAGAGAAGCGCTATGTTTCTTCATTATCTCCTCAAAGGTGGACAAAAATTTCCACCCAATTTTATTTCACACAGGTTAATGAAATTGAACAGGCAATTGCTACACAATATACCACAAACGGGTGAACTAACCCTATTGTGACGTGTGACTACGTAATCTGTGTACAAGCAACTCTTCCAGACAGTATTTTTCCATTATAAATATTCGAGGCACAGAACGGACTCGACACCAAACACCCAGTGCGCGGAGACCCGCGACAAATGCAACAACTTTCGCTTGCTTTCGCGGCGCCCCTGACAAAGTCTCGCGGCGCACCAGGGCGCCGCGGCGCCCAGTTTAGGAACCGCTGCCGTAACATATCAACTTGCACCCATGACAGTGTGAGCACTCTGTTAAGAACCTCTGGATGACAAAATTCAGGAAAACAACTTTTTTTCACGAACGGCTTTTAGATTGCAGCTTGTTTCAAGCAGTTGAAGTTTTGTGGGTTAGTGTTCTCGAAACTCACCAAACATCATTACGTCACAATCAAGTGTGCAATCCTAGCTAAAGTGAAATTGTTTGGTCATGGCCGTCGGAGGGATTTTTTCCAGGGGGGGCACTAGGGGATTTTTCCAAATTTTTTCCAGGGGGCCAAAAGTGGTGAAATTTGTTTTTTCCCAATCAAAACAAAGAAAACAACCTTTTTTTTCTA
>Ga0210059_1006655_pt1 | contig 18493 bp, 16 predicted proteins | sample Ectturendosymbi2_FD_188042 | JGI IMG/M metagenome (GOLD analysis project Ga0210059, IMG submission 188042) | Ecteinascidia turbinata endosymbiont from Florida, USA - Sample 2 (SPAdes) (version 2) | ecosystem: Host-associated > Tunicates > Ascidians > Unclassified | place: Key West, Florida... | reverse complement strand
AAAAAAAACAACATATTCTCCTTGCGACGATCCCACATCGAACCTTGCTTCAGTTCTTCAGCTAGCTTCTCTTTCCTCGCTTGAAGGTGATCGAGGACTTTTTCATCCCACCGCTGAGCTTTCTTCTTCAGGTCGGTCGCGCCGCCCGATATTACTCCAGACTTTTGGAACAAGGTCCCGTCGAGAGCCACAGCCTGCGCAGCGATCGCTTTAGATAGCGGCGCAGTGTGTTCGGCAAACGCTGACACTGCACACGGACTGTGCAGTTGAAACGCACAGAGCAACACAGACAATCCTTTTTTTCTTTTTGAAAGCAACATCCACAAGCACAAACACCGCAACTATAATATGGCAATGCCAAGTTGGCTCCAACGCGAGAAGACATGCAGTCAAGTATGTTGTGTTAGTCGACGATAAGGTATCAATGGTCGTTCACAACTTGCACAGAATCAAGTGGCGAATCAACACGCGCGATCCAGAAACACAGATCCAGTGTTTAATGTGCTGTTAGGGCGTGCCGACATGCGAGGTTCGTTGTTAGGGTGTGTCGGCATGCGAGGTTCGTCAGCGGAACCATGCGATGCACAGCAGAGATGAGCATCGGACTGGATCCGGCCTATTGCAAATTTTGTTGAATTTGGATTGGATCCGGACTGTTAATCACTTCAAAACTTTGGATCCGGACCGGATTTGGACTGAGTTAATGAAAAAGAAACGCGGCATTTCTCATGTGAAAAGGCTGCATTTTTCAATTATTTTGGATTTGGACTTTGCATTTGAAAAAAATTTAGGACTGTGGTTGGACTTGGACTGAGTTTTAAAAAATCAGGACAGGATCTGGATCGTAAATATATCACAGTCCGCTGATCTATAATGTACAGGTATCCACAACATCAGCGATAATTTATTTGCTGCTAGCAAGAATTTCTCAGGAAGGCGTTTTCACCGTAGAAGTTGTAGAAAAAGATTACAAGTCAGCGCCCAGCATGCAATGGCGAATCGTTTAAATCATACACAAATCGCAGCCAAGTTTCGGATCATTACGTGTTTTAACTGGCCAGGCGTAAATATTACACCAGCTTTTTGGCAGACAAATGGCCCTCTACCGGCCACAGAGACTAAAAAATTGCAATGATCAAGGCAAAATGTTTCACTAAGACCGCGCATTCGACCGAAGCATTCACAGGTGCGAACATACAAGCACCCTGTAAATATCATCCATTCTGACCCATTCCAAACGGGACTGTCTGCAGCAGACATGACAATAGTGATGGCGCTTGCATGCAGACGAAGCAGATTAGTGCGCATGCTATTGGTTACACAGCACCACGACAGCAAACATGTAACCTGGTTCCGTTTGGTCGTCATGTCCTCGCGACCGAATCCGTCCTGGACAAACGATCGAGTTTAATAAACACAAACGCACAGCAAAACGTTTTAGGCGACAAAGGACCTTTAGATTGGATAACACTCATTCGCACATGGCTATAAGTCTATAGGATGAAATCCACTTTGCCACATGTGGAGAGGTACCACGCAATAAACGCTACTGTTTGTTACAGAAGGAAATTCTTCACGAAAAGAAATTCTAAAGGAAGTTTATTTGAAAAAACATATTTTGAATCTCGGAAAAAAGCGATGAAAGGTTGCTGGAAGTTCAACGGTACATGAACTTCATAGGTCGTAGTTTCTTCACTGAGCGCAGTGTCCAATCAGAAATTACTTCTGAATGTGAAAAGTTTGATGACACAAAGATACAAAGCCGATGGTCGGTTTGTCGATAAACAACGTCTTACTGTTATTTTTCAAACTAAATTTAGGTTCTTTTTGAAGCACACATTTCAGGGAGCCAGTTAACCCCTCAGTACCTGCACTTGCCAATAGCCGAGTAGTCATCCCACGTTCAAAGGTCGTATATTCATTTAACGCGGACGAGTAAACTAACCAGCAAGCAATTACCAGTCGTATCGGTCTGCGCCGCAAAAAAGTCACCTTTTCCACAAATCGAAAATACAAATTGTAAAAAATCTACCAGGACCCTCAACGATTGGAATTTCATAAAAACAGTTTCACATAAAGAAATTTTTCCAATAAACAACCCCATCTTCCACGCCATATTGAAAGGAATACGTGGATTGGACGCCGCCGCATAGAACTGCTGGAGCGGATCGCGCTCGTAGAACGAAACGACTTTCTACCTTGTGCTTCTGGACCTGGCCGAACGCGACCTTTCGCGCGTCGTCGGCGTTTTCGCACACCAGGGAATTCCCGCACGTGAACTGGAGCGCGCGCTTGATCGCCGGAAGTTCGTATTTGATGACGTCGATCACCAGCTTCACGCCTCGTGGCTCCCTGTGCAGACAGCGAGCTCACTGAATGTGAAATCGGTCTTAAGCAAAAACTTGGACAAAGAAAGGAAATTTTGAATGATGCTGTTCACTCTGCCGGGAGCAGATACGGAACCGGGGACCGACCTCCACGATGCTGGGGATGAAAACCAAGCAAACCGTTTCGTTTCGAAGCGTCAAAATACCGCGAACCCTACGTTCGGCCAAGCGACTAGAAACTCTCACCTTCCTTTTTTCTGCTTTTAGAAAATTCGCATCCGGCGGAAGTGCTGTACTAGCACGTATACGGTATTGCAACAATGTAAACGTTGCATCTTCCTTGTGAGGGAAATTTTCGCACGTCCTTCCGCATCGTTAACGGTTATCTACTTGATGACTGCCTTCATATTTCCTTGTGGCCGCGCCATCACCACTCAGTTGTCACGGGCTTAAGTAACGGTTTAGTCGCGTCCCTTTGCTAACGAATCAAACAAGCGCGATCGTGACGAAGCCCGAGAGAAGAACGATGGCAGGGAGCACGAGAGCAACTCTTGTAAAGAGAGAACAGGAACCCTCTGCAATGGCTCGAGGCAAAATGAGCAAAGAGCGCTTGCAATTTTAAAAGATAACAATTCGTTTTGCTTCTTTCTGCTTCGGAGAAAGTTTTGCTGTTCCGGACAATGTTTCGATGGACCCCAAGAAAGGAACTGAGCCAACTCACTTGATTTCTCGCAGCTGATCATTGACGGGCTTCGCGTCGATGTAGTCGAGTGGGAGGAAGGTCTCGGGCTCGGCGCACTGCTCCTTCATGTACTGGATGCAGTCGCGCGCGGTCTTCTCGGTGTCGCATACGATCGCGTACATGTACTTGCCCAGCACTTTGGTGATGGCGATCTTGTAGCGGTTGTGGACCGGCTCGCACAGGTCCAGCACTCTGCCGTACTGAAGGAAAGCAAAGGGCGCGGTTTGAGAGCCTAAACCGTTCGAGACCGGTTGAAACCAGCGTTTCGGGGTTTGACTGGAAAAGGTACGATCACCAAACACCTCAGCAAAGTCTGAAGATCAATGTTCCCTCTTAAGTTGCGCAACCATGCGCAGCACTACTCCAGACCATTTGCGCAGTGAAATCTCATTCTCGTGTACTTGCAACATTCCAAATTCAATATCATATAGCATAGTCCTTTTACCGCTTGAAACGCTTTACTGGTTGTGTGTCAAAATGCTTGACCAATTTCATGCTTACTTGAACAAATATACGCTCAGCGTAAAATTTTTTTTAAATGGAATACTGCTGAAGACAAAGCGAAGAAAGACAAAAGAAAACATTTATTGGCGACGTCGATGACAACCTGGCATTTCAGGCCTCGCAACAAATTGTTCGTGGTTTCTGACTCAGCAAACCTCAGCTGAGCAAGTCATGACTCAGCAATTTCAACAGCAGACAGCCATAAACTACTTTGCCGTAGACAGGTTGCGATCGGACACTGACCCAAGTCTGGAGCGATTTTCCACTTTGTTGCGCGCATGCCACTAGCGGTGCACACAGGCCTGATTAAGACGAAATTGCGCTTGATGCTGTAGTGCATAAAAGACCCATATTCAGGATTCCCACACATTTTCAATACTAAATTAAAGTTCAATACCATTACTTCTCTTCATTTTTCGAATTTCTTAATCGTGAAACTCAGTTTTGCACATCCCATAACACTGCATAAATAATGAAGTGCTTTGCGTTCAATAAAAATCTGCGCAGATGCTTCTGATTTCTTTTCCATTTAGAATTTCCATACTTTTTCAATAAAGTAATATACATTTTTGCCAAATTCAATACTTTTTCAAGGTCTTGAAAACCAATTTTGAAATTGAATACTTTTTCAATACTTTCAATACCCCGTGGGAACCCTGTATATTTTTCTACAAAAATCAATTATTATGTCGTAAAATTGTCTGTTTTTATCTGGGCCTATTGCTCCAGAAACAACAGCACCCACATTAATCCGGCCCTGGCGGTGCACAAGGGCTTTCTGTTTCAGGCCAGCCGAGCCGGGTTTGGCATGTTGGTCGACTGAAGACGCAACAAAACTGACCACGACTTACCACGCCCGGGAACAAACGTCGCAGAGTCTCGAGAAGCTCCATGCGTCGCTTCTGTCGCGAGCTCTCCGTCCGGTCCACTTTGGCGTCACCTTGCTTTTTCATTACCTCTTCGAGCTCTATGTTGATCTCGCGAATGCGCTCGAACGAACTTTGAACCTGAAAACACAGGGGTGAAAGGTCAACGTTCCCGCATCTTATCAACTGTAGCAGCCGCGAAAATGGGAACGAGGCACTTTCAGGCGAAGTCTTGACCACAAGCGCTAGCAAACAACGACAATACGCACATGTAACGACTTTCTTGCAAGTTCAAACAGGTAAGCTCTTCTTGAGTTCGAACAGAATCCTTCCTACATGTCCTATATGGTCGTTGTTTAGTTTGACTTTCATAAATTGCTATGTGCAGCATCAAACAAGCATAGAAGCTTGAAAGCAATGCAACCAGAAACCCACTTGTTTCTCCAGCTCTTCCTTCAGTTTCTTGTGCTCGGATAAAGTCTTTCGGCTCGTTTCAATATAATCGCGCAACTTTTCTACCCTGGCCGACGCCTCCTCCAGCTCCTTGCGCTTTTGCTGTATCTGAGCAAAGAGCTCGCTCTTCTTGCGGCGCTCGGCGTCCAGTCTGGAAAGGTTTGACAGTCACGGGACACATAAGGAAACAAGTGAACGTCCGACGGAAAGTTAAATCCAGCGCAAAGTCGTCGTTTCGGCTCACAAGCGAAAATGACGAAGCGAGCTCGGGGTCCTTTTATGGGTTAAGGGCAATGTTCCTTCTCAGTTTCCTTCTAAGCCGCACAGCCGCGCAGTACCACCAGACAATTTGCGCAGTGAAATCTCATTCTTGCGCACTTGCAACGTTCCAAAGTTAATATTGTACATACATCGCATAGCCGCTCTAACGCTTGACAACACAGTTCACTGGTTGTTCGCCTACATGGTTGCGCAATTGCATGCGCACTAAAGCACACATATGTTTTAGTGTAAGAATTCCTTCGAGGGAGCACTGGTTAAGGATCTTTGACAAGCTTGGCGACAGCGACACTGCAAATCAAGAAAAACTTATCCTTTCCGAAGTGCGAATTACTCAAGCAATTCGCATAATTGGTGGAGTCGAGCAGCAGAGTTAAAATACAATGCTTTGTGAAAGTGAAAAAACAAGCTATAATTTTGAAATCAATGCGCCACGTTATATGAGATGATAAAGGAATCGCGAGATGGTTTGTTTGCAGTTTCCAAATACCATCAAGCTACCGGGTGGGACAAGCCTGCTACAGTATATTTCCAAAACCACCTGCAGCAATCGAATCGCGACTAGAAGCAAAGCAATGTAACATTGTCTTTGGTAAACCAAAAAAGCACGGCCATCTTACTTCTCCTGATCGGTTTGCTGCTCGCGCTGTAATTTTTCTATCTCTGTGTTGATCGCTGTTGATCGTTTGGCCGCTTCTTCTTTCAAGCGGTTGTACTCGTGGATCTGCGATTCTTCAAGCTGGAGGTCGCGACCTTCGTTTTGACTCTCCTGCTCCACCTGGAGGCCGAAATCATGGCAACAAAACTGCTTTTATCGGCGTCTCAATTTTGATCAATGTACGCAGAAGTGAAGTCAAAACAAATAGGGCGTTGCCAGGCAACAAGTCAGTTATAGTTATTATGCCAATAATTACGTGGAAAAATCTGGTGCAGTGCTTGAGCTTCATTTATCAGGTGCTGTACGCTGCATGTTCTATGCATTGGTGTGAAAAGTTAACTTGAGAACTTCTCCGGGCGTAGAGGCGTAATCAGATGTTACAGCAGAATGCGGTGAGCAAAACGTAAAGCATGGCCGCCATTTTACCTGGCCATCGAACTCCTTTCGCTTCTGCTCGATTTCCTCCAATTGCTTTTCGAGATCACGAATCACGTGCATGTGGCTCTCGTGCCTGTTCTCGGCAGTCCGCAACGATTTCTTCGCAGACTCGAGCTTCTTCATGACGAAGTTCGTGTTCTCCTTGGCCTGCGAGCAACACAATGCAGGGCTGCAAGTTTGCCAAGACATGTTAGTGTTGTCGCGCTCGATTGCAAAAAAAAAAATAATAATAATATTAATTAGGTGAAGATAAAAATCGATTTCCGTGTGTGTCTGAGCATCTAAGTGCATAGAAAAGCCTATTTGAATAAGACTGCGGGAGTGAAGATGCGTAGTGTTACGTGAAATCGATTTCCATTTTTAAAATGCTGACGCATCTAAATCCTCCACCTCTGTGGAGACTTGCTGCTTGAATAGAAAGGTTTGAGTTGTTTGACTGAAAGCGCAGTTCGGACATGGGCGAGTGCACTGGGAGGAGACAGCTTTTTGTCATAAGCGATAAGCGCTAAAAGCTTACACACTCACAACGACGCACGCACACACAGCACTGCAAGGGTAATTGTGCCAGTTTAATAGATCTTGAACTGTCACAACTTGCACTGGAACCTTGTAATTATGAATCAGTGTGTGGTTTAGGTCATCGGCCCGCATTTTTCCTCTTGCGATGCAATAGTGCACTTCACTTGACGCTGGACAGCGGCCGGCTACTCTTTCCTGACTTTTTCGTTTTCCCCCAAGTGTGGATCGGGACAAAATTAAACTACACAGGTGCGAACGAAAATCTCAGACCGCCCAAAGGTCGTCGTCAGGGGCGTTACTAGGCGAGGGCAATGCCCCGGGCCCCGAAAAGTCCCAACAATGTCGCAAACACTGTACTTTCTTCAACAAAGTACATTTGCTCCCGCAAGACCTTAGGTCCGAACATGGAGGCGGGAAACTTGTTTCTTGTCCAGGGAGTCATCTAACCTCTGTACGTCCTGGTCGCTGCCCACCTGAACTATCACCCTGTCCAACACCCACCACCTGTCTGTGCAAAAAGTTTCCATAAACCATCACGAAACGTTATTCACTCCGGGCGCGTCACACACAAACCTTGATGTACATTGGTCGCTTCTTGTTCAGCTCGGTTTCTTTCTCTTGTATTCTCTTGTCGAGCGAAGAGAGCTCGCGCACGAACTTCCCTTGATCGTGTTTGCGCTTCTTGATCTCTTCCTCGCACCGTTCGCGCTTCTTCACGGAATGCTTGATCTCTTTGTTCTTACCCTGCGAATGGCGCAAGTGCCCCAGAAAAATGCGCCATTAGTTTGCTTCTTAACCTTTGTTTGTTGTTAACCGGTCAGTTGGTAGAATTACAGTATTTGAACACGCGCCACAAGGCTGGTAGGCTGGGTTCGATTCCCGGTCAGGTCACACCGAAGATGGGTGGGTGCAAGGGAACAGGACACGCGGGCGCTGCCAATGACTCGCTACCAGTGCAGCATTCACTGCGAAAGTAGCCGCGTGGCCCACGGCGCAAGTTAAGGGGAGTTGGGCGCCGCTGACCACTCGTAACACAAGAGTACAAAAGCGGGTTTTACTGAACTGAACTCAACTCAACCTTTGTTTTACGAAAAGTTGCAATCATGCAAGTGACGGCCAATGCACAGTGAACGGTGACTTAAACATACTTCGGTTTCTTCTCGTATTGCTTCCATTTCGCGTTGGTTGTAGAAAAGCTTGAACAGCATGACCTGCAGTCGAGTCAGTGAGAACTCGTCGTGCAGTCTGCGATACTTCTCCGCTTCGTCTTTTTCCTGCTTCGCCTCTTTGCGTTCAGCAGCAATGCCTGTCGATGAAAAGTAATGCTGTAGATCCAGAGAAAGCGACAAAAATGCGTGTTTATGCAAGGAAACCGCTCGAAAAACCTTTTTTCCGATGATACGAGTATTGCGTCTCTTGCTCGGCTTTCGTCATTTCCGTTTTTGCTTTGTCGTACTCCTCCTTGAACTCACCAGAGCCACTGATCTCCTCGAAGAGCTGCGTCCGCTCTTTCGGGTTCTTCATTGCGATCGATTCAACTTGGCCCTGAGCGAAAAGAGAACATGAACATCTTTGCTCAGAGAAGAGAAAATATACGAGAAAGAGAGAAGAGAAAATAGAAGAGAAAGAGAGAAGAGAAAATATACGAGAAAGAGAGAAGAGAAAATAGAACGTTACTACGACTCTGCAGCATTTGCTGTACACAAGAAACTTAGCATACTGAACAACTGCGACTGCTGTCACAATGAAATAGTCACAAAGTACTGCATTGCTGACGCATTCCGACTGCTGACACAAATATCACGACCAACAGCAACATCGCTGCAGCCATCGTAACACGTACCTGAAACACCAGGAAGTTCTTAACCTTTATGAAGATGTTGATTTTTTCCAATTCTTTGTTGTACTCGCCAACTGTAACCACTTTGTCGTTAATACGATGTTCAGCGGACGAGCCCTTGATAATCCTAGAAAGATGCTTTTGTGTTTGGGTGGACAAAACAGACGTAGAGCAAAAAACGAAATTATTACAACTGGGATGAAGTCAATAAACAATCCCACAAACGATTTAGTTTTTTACACAACACAAAATGTACTCACAAAAAAGCACACAGTTTTGCTAAGAAAAGCAACAAGACGGAAGATCACAATCTATATCTCGACTACGACGGCAAATTTATCATGCAAGATGTGTGGAGAATGCAGCAAATGCGAAATAAATCAAAAAGCTTTCTTATTTCGATAGAATGCAACCCTCCTCTGTCGCGCACGTTCCAGTGCCAACGGAACTTGCCTCGAAAATTCCATTTTCTCCCCCTTCTCGGTGCAGTACGTTGCAGTGACCCTAGCGCGGTTGGCAACAGGTCGACCAACAGGGGCGCCATGAATTAGGTCCGACAATTTCTTCACTCGCAGGCTGCTGGTTTTCTCGCCCAACACAAAACTAATCGCATCCATGAGATTGGACTTTCCTGCAACGTCACATGTTGAATATAGTGGGTCGGCCTAGTTAAAAATGTCGTGCACCGCCGAAAGGAGCTCTGCTGGCAGCAGAAGACACGAAAATGAGCGATAAACTGTTAATCCGTCCACAGGCACTGAGTCAGAAATTTTTTCAAGCGTGCGAAATCGGTGACGTCTCAATTAGGTGACATCATAATCCATACATTTCAGGAATTATCGTAACGCAATATAGCAGGAATACCACAGCTGCAGGAAACTTGCATCAAAAAGCAAAAAATAGTTGAGTTTGCAAAATGGACGTCAAGAATAAGCGGGCGTGCAGCATAACCGGCAAAAGCTGGTGTGCCGCGCACCCCCATACCTACATAGCACCCGTGAATGCAGCTACAAGTAAAGCGCTTAAACGACCGATGGTTTTAAATGTTGAAAAGCCGATTCTTTTCAATGTGGAACAACTAATTCTTTCAATTGTTCAACAAAAAATTCTTTTAAATGTTTGAACAACTGATTCTTTTAGATGTTGAAACAATCGATTGAAACTTGCGGACATTAAACACTGTTAACTTTCTTTCACAATTAACGAATAAACAGATTTTTCTTGTTGTTATATACTACACGTAACGTTATGTGGCTCAGTAAACATGGCGTTTCACTACTTATATTTGTCAAGGGTCTTTTTGTAATTTCAAAGCATTTAACAATAAGCAACAAAACCGATTGCAATTTGTAAACTTTTAGTTGAGTTGTATCATTTAAAATCATGCAGTTAAGTTTCTGGTAACAAAGATATATTTTGACATTGTTTCATTATATAAGTTTTCTCTCTTCACGCAGAAAACACGTGTTGCTGGCTGCTGAGTGAATACACTATTTGCTAAGAAAAACGACATGACAGAGAATCACAGTTTGTTCGCAGTTTCTGATTTTTGAAACTACTATAAAATGTGGTAACTTTTGCTCAAGGTACTGGGACAAAAAGAAATTTTTTCAAATGCAACTTCATAAATTGTATCCAACACCTAATTTTTCATAGCGATTATCAAAAAAAAACACCAAAAATTTTCCTTTGCAGCAGAACACATGGTTAAAACAAACAAATTCAGCTTGAGAAATTTACTGATAGTGACAACCACCAATATTAGACTTGAGAAATCAAACACTGTGTTGCAATAGTTCAACAAAGAAACTTTCATCCACTCAAATCACCTGATCCATTTGGTCCAATGATAGCTGTGAATCTTTTAAAAGGTATAATGATCTTTCCACGATAAGATTTGAAGTTCTCTACCTCAATGCTTTCCAGGAATCCACTCATCATTGACAAAACAGCCAATGACTTGCTAGTCAAGCTACACCAAAAAAAAACTGGAAAAAAAACAAAACAGACACTTATAATGACATTGGCAACAACAGCACAAAACCACCACAAAGCTGCATGAATGTGAGTGGATAGCCCGGAGAGTGGTGCATAGCAGTAACTAAATAAGCACACATTAGTTTAGGATAAAATCTATGAGATAAATTTTTGATTTGAAAGCCATGATATCTGGAAAAACTTTAATTAGCTTCTTTCCAAAACATGCAATGCATTAGTGATTACATACTGAATAGTAAAGCAAGAAACCCCACACACAGATGATTACTTAAGCCCTACTACACCTAAGATGTTGGATTGTGCAGGGAACTCAGCTTTCATAACCAGACACACTTGAAATTCTTAAACTTCAGTAGTTTACATTATGAAAGGTAACCTTCAAGCCCATTTATTTTGTAAAAAAACAGAATATTCATTGTGGGTAGGTCAGGCACATGATTAGTTTTTTAACATTCCATAACATTTTTAAATGTTTGGTTGATATTTTAAAATCATTACATCCTTTACCATGTTGGCATATCACAGTTTTATGAAAAATTTTAATCAACATTACACAAAAATCACACACTTTTCTGAAAGATATACCCAAGTCAAATGAAGGCATTATAATAGCTAACTTGATTAATGTAAAATTATCAATCTTATTAAAAGTAGCAAAATGCATGTGTAAAGATTAAGAACCCTCAACATGGCTATTAATCCAAAATTCCTAACATAGCGATGCAATTTTTCACCTTCAGTGTTAAAAAAAATCAGAAGAAAAAATACCAAGTTCCAGCTTGCATTACCTGTTTTAGTGTTTAAAATTTTCTGAATAGCATGTTATATAGTAAAAACTGCACTTTAAATAGAAAAACACTAAAAATCCCCCAGACAAAAAGTTGATCTGTCTAACAGTGGTCTTATGATTAGCACCCATTTGTATCAGGAAATTTTGCTCAAAAAAACTCAGGACAGCAATTTCAAGCAAATTACAAAAGTGGACCTATTCTACCAATTTGAATAGGCCTAGTGACAACCCTTTCACTATGACTGGCAAACCTTCAATTTTTTTCAGTGGTACAGGTTTCCGAGCATGTGCCACCAAGAATTGCAGGCTGCACTTAATTCCTGGTTGGGTCATACCAACAACTACAAAAACAGTCCTTACAGCCAGCTGGCACAAGATGACTTAAGACCTGCTTCATTTTTCCTTCAAAAACAAACGTTTGGTCTTAAATAGAAACTTTTATTTGACAAAAACACACACATTAATATTTCGTCATGTTGTCCTTATTTTTTATGACCATTTGCAAGCGTTTAAGCATGTAAACACTAAACTTCTAAAGTAATCCAAGTGCACCTCCTGGTGCCTAACTTTCTGTAACTGATTTTTGAGGGTGTTCATATTTGGGGTTTTCTTTAGCTTCATAAGATATTTAATTTTCTGCCAGCAATTTTCCATTTCGTTTAAATCTGGACAGTTGCCAAGCCACTCGAGCATTTTGATCTGCTTTTGTGGGAGGTAATTTTTTACTTTTTTAGACTTTTTGGCAGGGAGAATTATCCTGCATAAACACTTCACAGCCATGAGTATGAAACAAGTCCAGCATAAGCTCCTCCAGTACTTTTTATTTAAGTTTTGCCATTATTTTTTTGTTTTTTGGCAGGAAGTAAAAACCAGCCCTAAGCCTACGTAAAGCCTACCCCTTTCACCAGAAAAAGCTCCCTAAACCATGACTGAATCAGGGTGTTTAACACTTTGGTGTCCGGCTGCTTTCTGGGATTTTCAAAAAAAAAATGCCTAAACACACGTGGCTTTGCACAGGAATATCTCCACTCTTGTTCGAGTTACGGACATGGTCGAAGCGTCAAAAGATGCAGCAAGTCTTCTAGTCTGCACTCGAAAAAAAATTTTTACTTCGGGGATGCGGTGGAAGACTTTTAGGCCACCTTGGCCCACTTTGCCTGGCCCTGGGCGCCAACCGTTAGGTGGTAGTATTTCGCTGAAGTTTTCACTGGAAACTAGGCTGCAATCCGAGTCTTTTGATACTTTGGATGACCTGCTGGGGTTTCAGGTTCAAAAGTTATTATTTAAACTAGTGAAAATATTTGACTAATTAGCTAATTAATTAATTTGTTTATTTTAGATCATAACCTTTGAACCAGAAACGCTAGAAAGTCAATCAAAGTCTCAAAAGACTCGGACTCGAGTCTAGTTTCCAATGAAAACTTCAGCGAAACACTTTGGCCTAGCAGTTGGGCCCTAAGCCAGGCAACATGAGCCACAATGGTCCCAAAAATACTTATGACATCACTCACAAAAACTCTGCAACCCCCAACCAAAAAATTTGTTTTGAGTGCAATCTACTAGACTGTCCGATCCGTTTGAGCCCTTGAACAGCTGTCTAGCACAATTGGCGGAGGAGCTAGGGTGTTGTTAAGGCAACCGAAAACTGCTGTTTTTTGGGCCGAAATCTACGTACGAATATATCGTAGACAGAGTTTTGAATATTCCAGACTGATTTAAATTGTCAGATGCCAAATTCATGTACTCTTTTGATAATGGTGAACTACCTACACTTTGCGATAAATACTTTTCTGATATTGCATAAGTCCACAAATACCAAGCACGGCTTGCTTGTTTGTAAAATCTCATTGCCCAGAATAAAAACATCTCTGGGTCAGCTTTCTTTAAAGTATATTGGTCTCAAAATTTGATTTGATATTCTGGAAAATCTGAAATTTCTCTCACCTTATTTGGAAAACAATAAAAAACAAGTCCAGCTAAATCTTGCCAACATTCCTGTTGATTTTTGTGTCATATGCTTCACACTTTTCTGAGCAGTTTTTTAATGCCCCTCTTTTCCCCTAGATATCTTTTACCTTTCCAGTTGCTCACTACACCCTCTTATGCAGAGTCACACTTTTACTCCTCTTTTATCATTGTTGTTTTGTTTACTTATTTTATCTGAGGTTGATTTAATGCATTTTGTTACTTTTCTTTCATTTCATGTGAAACGTCTTCAATTAAATATTAATTTGTGCTAGCAGCAGGGCTGGCTGAGCAGTTGACATCTATTTTTGACAATAATTGGGAATTACAAAACGAACAATAAATCAAAACACCAAGGCATCATAAAAACGTAAGGCTATCCAGTCTGGGCCCCCTGGTGGTGGATAATCTTTATCACAAACCAAGTTCTGATCAATTTGATGCGTATACATGGAAGCAGACAGATTATGAAAACAGTTGCGCAAAGGAGTGCTGGGTCACAACTGGTCTCTCAGTGAATCAACGTTTTCAATAAAAAATGATTTGTTATAGCAACAGGGCTGGCAGAGTAGTTGATCCATGTGGTCTTTCACCAACCCTTTGCAACTGAAACATGCTAGAACACATAAATTTGTCAAATCAGAAGTCTTTGATGTGTTTGTATTCTCATCAACATGAAATTAATTTCTGGTTTATGATGTTGTTATTTTCCTCTGGTTGCATAAATGCATGAATAACCCATTACCTTTATTAATGTATGTTTTGTACAAGCATACCTATCCCAAAATCAGTTAAGATGCAAACATACAAGATGGAAAAAATTGTGTAACAAATAAAGATAACAAATCAATACTAGAAATAGGAACTGGCAAACACTTTTATGTTAGATAAAAAGTTGTTTGTTAGCCTCAATGATCTTTTGAGGAGAGCATACTTTCAACTAAAACCTAAACTTCAGGACTGTTTAAGGATGATCTATCAAGGCAATATTTAATTGATAGTTGAGTTCAATTTAAGTAAAATTGTTGGTGTCAAAAAATATATGTTTTTTTCAGTTTTCTTTTCTGTATTTTGCATGGTTTCAATCCAGCAACTTCAAAAGTTTGAGTTTGCAAGTAAAATTAAGCTACAAACAAAGTGTACTCCCTCAAGTTCTGAAATCATTTTCTAATTTATAAAAAAATACGTAAATTGCTCATGGGTTGGAAAAATAACTTGTTACCATCTTTTGCTGATCTTACAAACAGTCAGTGGCCAGAAAGATACTGTTTGTAATGAAGTATTTTTGATTTAAGACAGCTGTGTGGTAGCACTCTAGTTTATGCACGGAGAACAGTTTGCATCAACACTAGCAAACCAAGCACAGCTTCACTTTGGCTTGAAGTTCACTTTCTGATGACCTGTTTTTTGCAAGTTTATACACAGGATCAAACTAATGGTAACTTAGCATTTTCTGAAAGATTTTGCATTAACTGAAGGCTAGCAACGTTGCCACTAATTCATTAACCTGCAAATACCATCGCAGTTTTAATACCAGATTAAGCTTGAGTATTCAGCCCATAGGCAGTGGCTATGGATATGCCTGTGTATCTTGAAATTAGAAAACTTATTCATACGCCACCTGTGATGCAACAACAGTAATGCACAACGAGAGTGCACGGCTTGGCAGTAACAAACTAAACATAAAAGATGAACCCTAAACCTAACCCTAAGCATAACCCTAACCGTAACCCCTAAAGGTAACACATAAGCCTTAAAAAAAGTAAAGTTGACAAGGTGAGAGTCACACCGAAAACCATTGGCATAGCAGTTGTGACACATAATGCATAGGCCACGAGATCCGTGCCGTTTGAATGACAAAAGCTGACCTTTTTATTTGAATTGCGTCAGGCCAGGCGTATCCGTAGTCACTTCCTATTAACAAGAAGAAAAACAGCAGTGGGATATTCAATTGAATGCTCATACTTTGTATTTGAAAGCAATACATGCGTAATCCTTTTGAACAAAGCAATTAGGCCTAAATATTAACCACAGAATTACCCAAGCTCTCTGGTAAACCTATGACTGATACTTATGACTTTTATTTATGCAGGTTGCACAAAAATACATTTACTGTATGCCAATTCAGAATTATAATATTCATTTATCAATGATATTTTACTGCAAAAAAACAAAGCATGGTAACAATGTCTGGTTTTTATAAATGAGAATGGTTGAAAAATGAAATGAACTTTTGCTAAATAATTTCAACTGGCTGCTAAACATGAATACAACACAAGCAACAAGAACATTTCAGAAGTTTCAACCAGAGAAAAACTAGCTGTCACTCTGCCCAACCACCACTTTCGCAAACGCCAACAAGCAATGTGGAACATAACATAGCACAGACAGAATGCTGTAGCATCATCATAGGCAGTGTTATTGACAAGACAGGTCACCAAACAATGAAACTTACAGAAAGGAGGAACATTTGGAAGGAAATAGCTATGCATTGAAACAAACTAGCAAGAAGAGGTGGGCAGTGATGAGTAATACTGACTGGTCAGAATGCTCAACTGCGAGCAAATAAAATCAGATCAACCTTGCACACATGCCAATGCAATACATTGGCAGCATTCCCTCCGACACCGCCCACAACCAAGGATAGGCACTTGTGAAAACACTGTCACTCCCATGAGTCACCAGCAGACATTAATTGATTAATCTTATTTGAACCACTTGAAAATGCCATCAGAGATCAATTGATTCCCGCTCTTGTGGGACGAGAAGTTAGTGATGCTGAAAGACAAATACTAGCTCTCCCTCTCAGACATGGTGGGCTAGGTCTGACAGATCCTCGGGAAACTGCCAAAACGGAATACGAGCACTCCACTCAGATCACTAATAAACTAACAGCCAAAATCTACACTCAAAAGCTTGAGCTTGACTACAACCCCTCGGACCAGCAGTTCACCAGACACACAAAAAACAGAATATGACAAAAGAAAAATGAAAAATACAAAAACATCCGTGATGAACTTTTGGTGGAAATGATCCCTGAGTCACAATAACTCATAAAAGGAGCAATGGAAAACGGGGCATCTTCTTGGCTGTCAGCCTTGCCAATCAAAGCGGTTGGATACGCACCGAATAAACAAGAATTCACAGATGCAATCTGCGTGAGATATGGATGGAAGGTGAAAGGCATACCCACTCACTGTGCTTGTGGAGAGACAAACTCTTTGGACCACAAGCCTCATATGCAAACTAGGTGGTTACACTTTAATGAGGCGCAACTCAGTGAGAGGCTCTGAGGCACAGATAATGAGAGAGGTCTGTAGGGATGTTCAGACAGAAACCCACACTTCTACCAATCACTGAAAATGATTATCAAAGAAAAGTCAACACTGCTGACAATGCAAGGTTAGACATCTCTGCGAGAGGACTGTGGAATAGCTGTGAGAAAACTTTCTTTGACATAAGGATCACACATCCTACCTCACAGTCATATTCTGGGAAGTCCTTAGCAGAGGTCTAACAACAACATGAAAAGGAGAAGAAGGATAAATACTACCATAGAGTGATTGACATTGTGAAGCATTCATTCAATCCTTTTGTCTTCATAACAACTGGAGGGATGGCACCAGAAGAATGCAACAGAGCAAACAAAAGATTGGCAGAAAAACGCCGTATGCATCTGTCATAACATACAAAAGGACAAAGCTCAGATTTGCTCTTTTGAGGAGCACCCTTGCTGCAATGAGAGGATTTCAAGGCAAACGAAGTGATATCCACCTTCAAGACCTTACGGACATTGACTTCAGCTGAATTCCTAGGCCCACGGTCACATAAAGCTGAACGATGGTGTCAATGACATGACACCAGCTACATTTGTGAAATAAGTGGTTAGTTCACATAGATAAGTTGTGACTCTTTGTGAAACTATACCTTAGAACTAAATAATTCTTTAACCTACTAAACGTATTTTGTTTTTCATGTACCTAAAACTTAATGGAATAAATAATGATTACTGCTAATAATACTGTAACCTGTTCACATCCTTTACTCTTCAACATCATTCGGTGACACCACGCATCTGGTTGGGAACAACTCATCCATGAAATCCACCCCGCCACTATGGTCTGTGGGTAAATCTATATTTCTTCACAATGTATATTTATAAACATTGTTTTCTACCCATGCTAACTTGTTTCTGCTATGAAATGTTGTACTAAAATGCCTTGCCCTCTGCCTCATAACCATTATTGCTGCTCGCTTCCTTCACCTGTATGCTTGCCTCACCTGCTCATCTGTTATGTACATGTCTCATCTCTTCACCCATATTGCTTGCCCACCATCATCTGTGTTATCAGTTATGTTGATCTTTTTTTCTTTGTATTTTTTCTTATTTTTGTGATATGCTACATTTTTTTGTGATTATTCATATGTTTTGTTGTTTGTATCTTTTTTTTTGAGCTTATGTCAAACCTCATTTTCGGCTTGTTTTTCGAATTTACTTGCTTGTTTTTTTTATTGGTTGCAATTTTGAATTCTACAAATTTGGTTACATTGCTATTTCATGTAATTGTTCTTGTTGTGTATGCTGGTTTCATATGCTGTGGTTATTAATCAATGTTCTGTGGTTGCAAAAAACTTACTGTTCTGTACGCTACATGAGTTCAACATACAATTGCAAAATAAGCAGAGAAGCAAATGCAAAACTATAACTTTTAAAAACAAAAATATTATATATATGTAGTACACCCATTCATATGCCAACCTGAAATTTTCTGTGAATGGAACACGACCTGCTGAAACTAAAGCTTGGTTATTGGTTTGGTCCTGGGCTGCATCATGCAGTGCGAATCACACTGTAATTTAAACAACAATACCAGTGCTTCATTCACAAAAGTAAAATTTATCTCATTCCCATACAATAAAAATATTGTATGTGTGAATTATCATGTGTATTGTTCACGGGTGTGTTTGTCATGTGTATTGTTCATGTGTGTTTAACATGTGTATTGTTCACGGGTATATACCCAATTCCTGTTTAAACACAACAATAGTTCCCATATGCAAAAACAAGAATGGGAATATGTCTGACACTTCAAATTACAGACCAGTCGCAGTAG